>RRZU010895529.1_pt1 | contig 17009 bp, 15 predicted proteins | sample 2165561 | NCBI WGS metagenome assembly RRZU01 (sample SAMN10456909, study PRJNA506462) | wastewater metagenome | isolation source: wastewater sludge | place: USA: Moscow, Idaho | reverse complement strand
AGGGCAAGTGCCGTCATTTGCATGGGCATAATTATCGTGTTCATTTCACCTGCGTTGCTGAAAGTGGCCAGCTTGATACGCTGGGTAGAGTAATTGATTTTGGCGAAATCAAATCGCGGCTGTGCATGTGGCTGGAAGACAACTGGGACCATCACTTTTTAATGGGCACTGAAGACCCAATGCTGGCAAGCTTATTAAAAATAGATCCGACCGTTGTCGCCGTTCCATTCAACCCTACAGCCGAAAATATGGCTGAGTATTTAGTTGAAGTTGTAGCGCCACAACAGCTCAAAGGTACCGGCATTAAGCTGCAGTCAGTGCGTATTGAAGAAACTATGAAGTGCTCTGCCTCTTATGGTGAGTGATCAATTCCATTTGGCTGCAATAACATCGCAGTACGCATGGCACACAATTAAATACGCTAGGTATCAGTAAGCATGAGTAGGATAAAGGTTAACGAGGTATTTGAAACAATTCAGGGGGAGGCCGCCTTTACCGGCTCGCCAGCAGTGTTTTTAAGGCTGCAAGGCTGCCCAGTAGGTTGTGGCTGGTGTGATACTAAGCACACATGGGATGCGCTGCAGGAACATGAAACCAGCCAAGATAGCATAATTGCTAAAACTGAAGACTCACCGCATTACTTTGTCAGTGATGCGAAAAATCTTGCCGAAATGGTTGCGCAAAACTATCAGGCTAAACATGTTGTGATCACCGGCGGCGAGCCTTGCATGATCGACTTAACAGAGCTCACCACTGAATTGCTGGCAAAAGGGCTACGTGTACAAATTGAAACCTCTGGCACTTTTGAGGTGAGGGTGCACCCACGAGCTTGGGTGACCTTATCGCCTAAAATTGATATGCCCGCTGGTTTGCCTGTGCTTGCCTCCAGTTATGCGCGAGCCGACGAAATAAAATACCCCGTAGGTAATGCACGAGATATCGAAGTGGTTATTGAGCAGGTTCTGCAGCATGTGACGCCCAGTAAGTTGCTGTGGTTGCAGCCGTTAAGCCAGAGCAAGAAAGCCACTGACCTCTGTATCGCAGCCGCAACGCAGCTTGATGCTCGTGTTTCGATTCAAACGCATAAGTTTATAGGCATTCGCTAAAAACCAAAGCGCCGTTTCTTCACTTGTTCTTTGTGGCTGACTTCACTACTTAGGGCTTGGATAAAGGCTTCAGCACTGGTTAACGGGCTAAAGCGCGCCATGCGGACGACGGCAGCAAAGTCGCCAGGGGTCAGGTATTCCACGCTGGCTAACTGCAACGGTAACGCTTTTTTGCCATGTGCTAGTCCAAGCTTTTTGCAATGACGCACAAAGAGCTTCCATGCTTGTGCAGCGTTTAAGAAGTCAAACTTTGCTTTCAAGTCAAAACGGCGCAGGGCGGCTTGATCGAGGCCATCCATGCGGTTGGTAGAGGCAATAAAGATCCCAGAGAAGTTTTCCATTTGCGTGAGCATTTCATTGACTAAACTGGCTTCCCAGTTGCTGCGTGTATTACGGCGGTCGTTGAGAAAGCTATCCACTTCATCGATCATTAATATTGCTTGTTGCTGCTGCGCTTGTTTAAAAGCGTCGGCTATATTTCTCTCGTTTTCACCAACAAAGGGTGAGAGTAAATCCGATGCACGTTTGATAATTAAGCGTTTTTTTAGCTGCTGAGCCAACCAGTGGCCATAAGCGGTTTTGCCGGTACCAGGCGGCCCGTACAGGCATAAGCGTGCACTGGGGTTAGCCTGTAAACCTGCGGTCAGTGCGGCTAAATCAACGTCAGCGCGAATAAAAGCTGGATCATAATATTCGGCCTCGCTGGGCTTTTTTTCTGCCTTAAGGCTTGCATGCCCTTGGGAGGTTAAAGTGCTGTCAATTAACACTTGCATGGCTTGCCCTGGGTCTTCGAGCTGTGGGGCAATACTGCTGATGACACGGGCAGCGCGCTCAATGACTGCTGGGCTGAGTTGTTCTTGGCTGGCTAAGCGCTGCAGTGTGTTGTTGTCGAGCAGGTTTTTACTGTAGCGTTTTAGCAGCTTAATGCGCTGCTCTTTATTGGGTAATGGCACTTCAATCACAAAGTCGAAACGGCGCACAAAGGCTGGGTCCATGCGGTTGATGCTGTTGCTGATCCATACTGTGGGAATGCTGTTGTGCTCAAGTAGCAGGTTAACCCAAGCTTTGTTTTTACCGGCCAATGCAGTTCTGGAGGCGAAAAAATCAAAGCTGGATTCGCTAAAAATATCTTCAACTTCGTCAAATACCAACATGCTATTGTCATTGGCAAAAAAGTGCTGGGCGGCGCGATAGGCATTTAAGCGTCTTTGACTGGAAACTGCATCGCCGTCACTGTCTTCGCTGGCAACTTCATACAATTGGCAGTTGTTGAGTTGCGCCAGTAAGCGGGCCAGCTCGGTTTTACCTGTGCCAGGTTCACCATGTAGGAGAATATTGACCCCAGCGCTGCGCTGCTCAAGGCTGTGCTTTAAATAAGGCAATAAAATATCCAGATGGGCAGTTAAACTTGGATAGTCCTTGAGCTGCAGTTGCGCTGTTGGTGAGTGGTTGATTTCGTCACGCAGCAGCGCATGGGGGCTGACAATGCCGCAGTAAAGGGTATCGGCAAAAGAAACAGATAACACATCGAGTTTGCTGCTTAACGACACATGCTCAAAGTTACGTAAATTAAAAATCCCGCTACGCATTAAAGTGCCATCGCGGGAAAGGGCCGTTCGAATTGCAGTTTCGCTGTGTTCCAGCAGTGTCGCTAGACTATAAAAAAGCTTGGCGGTGTTTAAATCACCTAAAAGTTCTGCCGCATCAGCCAGCCGTGAATCCATGGATAGGGCCACGGCAAACTCTAAAATACTGCTTTCCACGTTGTTTAAACTGACTAATTGAGCCAGCTGCGCGATATTGCTGTGCAGCACCTTGGGTAACTGTGTGAGCTGGCTGCAACCGCGGCGATATTCTTTACGCAGCAGGGTGTATAGCTGGTTTTTAGACAGCTCTACTTCGGGGTCGTCAAAGTTGAATAGAGACTCTAGCAGAGCGTCATTGACTACTGGGTCGTAGCTGTAACTGTACATGCCGCCCAGTGGCACCAGTATGGTCAAAATCCATTGGCGCACATGTGGATTGAGAGTTTCTTTGGGTTGAGCTGTTAGGTAGGGCTGTCTCATTATTCACCTCAGAATCTGCTGTTTGCGACTGAGGTTGAATGATGCCATTATGCTACGACACTTTATGTCATCTAATGGATTGGATTGTTCATGGCCGACGCATCATTACGCTTACTTTTATTGCTGCAACAAATCCCCCGCGAACCTCGCTATATCAGTAGTCAGCAGCTCTATGAGCGCTTAGAGGATGCTTGTTACCCCGTGAGCTTACGCACTGTGCAGCGGGACTTAGTTAAGTTATCGAGTCACTTCCCCTTGATCCAAAGCGAAGCCACCGGACGCGGTAAAACTGGCATTGCTTGGGCCTTCAGTAAAGACAGCCAGCATATGGCTTTTCCAGGTATGGATGCTGTTACAGCACTGACAGTATCGATGGCTTTGGAACATTTAAAGCCCTTGTTACCGCCACAAGTTTTGCAGCACTTGCAGCCTTGGCAGCAGGAAGCAGAGGAGCAGTTACACAAGCTCAACTCCAGCAAATATCAAGGCTGGATGGATAAAGTACGCATCACTCAGCAGCATTTTTTACAGGCACCGCAAGTGGACGCTGAGGCAGTGGCTTTGATTTATGAAGCGTTACTGGAAAACCGTCAATTTAAAGCAACCTATAAAGGCAAAGCCGAGCGGATTATTCATCCTTATGGCTTAGTGCAGCAAGGGCATACGCTGTATTTACTGTGTCGGTTTTATGAGTTTGATGATGTACGCATTACCGCTTTGCACCGTTATCAGGCTGTGCAGTTGCTCGATGAATCTGTGCGGCCTTTCCCTGAGTTTAATATTGATGATTATCTCGATGGCGGTGCGATGCAGTGGTTATTACCTGACCAGCAACGCATTGCGCTTAAGTTACGCATAAGTTCCTGGCTTTCCCCGCTACTTGAAGAAACACCTTTATCCACGCAGCAAACTTTAACTGTTGATGCGCAGACCCCAGAGCAGTATGTACTGGACGCTGAGGTACTCGACGGTATGCAGTTGCGCCGCTGGTTGCTCAGTCAAGGCTCAGGCTTGCAGGTGCTTGAACCCGAATATTTACGCCAGTGGATGCGCACTATTGTGCAAGAGCAGGCAGAAAGTTATTTGGCCGGAGAGTCTGGGCTGAGGAAAAAGAGGCCAAGCGCATAGAAAACGGAGAACAGTTGCGCAATGCTACCTGCGCTTTTATGTTGTGGTGTGCCAAAGAATAAGAGCTGCTGGGCTTACCAGCAAGCGCTCATTTGCATCTAAGTTCCTATCACCAACTTGCACTCTGACAACTCCAGCACATCAAGTATATCCACATGCTCAACGGCAAAGGTTTTTGCAACGTCAGCTCTTTGTAGGTCGGATCAATGCTTTCAACCCGATGATGCGGGTCTATTGATGTCAGCCATTGCGAAAAGCCGGGCACAGCGTGCATGCGGTAATGCAGATTTTTTGCTTGAATAAATGAGCAAATTCATGCAGTCGCGATACCAGCCACGGCGTTCAAAAGCCATGCGAGTACTGTTTCCTAAGGCTAGGCTGAACTCGCCAATGGTGCGTAGGTTGGGAAGGAGAGGGTCTTGTTGGGTTGGCTCTATTTGGCTGAACTGCTGTTGCGTCATTTGTGCAAGGCTAGTGTAATATGCGGGTTTTGCGGTTATTGAGAATGAGGAATCCTTTGTGCAGTTTTTTGTATCTGAGCAGAAAGTCCGCAAGGACAGGCGCTGGGCTATTGGCTTAGTGCTTGTTTTGCTGCTGGGTAGTCTGGCTATGTTAGTTCAAGCAGTGCAGGCAGAGGCTGCCGCTGCGTTGCTATTGCCGGTTGCTGTGTTGCTTATTTTTGCCTTGGGGATTTTTGCCAGCTACCGCCACATTAAACAGGGGGTGGACGCCTATCTTGCGGTAACCCTGGACGAAAGCAATCATCAAGCTGTCATGCATTTTCAGGGCGAAATCGTTCATGTTGATTTGCTGCAGGTTAACTATCTACGCTTTCAAACTCGCTTTGGGCGCATCAAATCCGCAATCCTTAAGGCCGATACAGGCCATATTTTTAAGTTGATTGACTTTGAGGATATGGACGTGCTGATCGCTAGCCTTGAACGGCTGGTTCCCGCAGAGAGAGTACGCAGCAGCGCTTTTTTACATCAATAAGGTTTTTGTTTTAGCGTGCTAGGGTAGGCTAGATACTGCGTATAGCGAGGCTTCTAGCCGCAAAGTAAGCGTCCTGCTATACGGGCTACAGCCTATATAGATGCTGATAGAGTGACAGGCAGAGCTGGGTTAATGCCCGTCAGCAAGCAACCGCTTTTTCTACCACGCCTTTGACGCTACTGCTGAGCGCTTGGCTTGCCCGACCCCTTCTAATGTGAGCCATATCAGCAATATGCAGCACGTCTAATTCGGCTGTATTGAGGTCCAAGTCAAATCGCTTAATCATCAAGTAAACTCACTGGCGGCCTCAATAACTGCGCAAAAGGCTGCTCCAATCCAAGCACTTAGGCACCTTGATAATACTGGCCAATTGATACACTTAAATCGCCTTTTTCCATGGGTTGTAAGGTGGCGCGGCTGACACCGATGCGTAAAGCAAAGGCCTGTAAGTCACTCATGGGAAGTATTTTTGCGTGCAGCCCTAAGGTTGTGACCTAAGGGTGCTAGCACGTGATTTATGCTATTCATAAAAGGCTCAAATATAAGTATTTATGGTTTTAAAAATGAGTTTTTACTTATATTTGAGTATCTATGGCGTTGTGTTTCTGAGCGTCGCATGTGGGTGTGATCGGCAGTCTCGTCATCAAGGCCACTAATTGAGGTTTATTATTTGGCTTATTTGCGGCAATTAATTCCACGTAGCCGCTACGCGGGCTGTGCGTTATTTATATATTTCTAGTCATGGGGCAGCAAGTGAATACTTAAGGGCCTATGTATATCCGCCAAATTAACGTTAATGCTGTGCACCCCTAGCAGTTCATTTACACTAGCGACGCTACTTTTATTTTTACGGGGGTTTTATGACGCAGCTGACCGAACCAGAAGATACCGCAACTGATCTCAGCGGTGACCCTGTGCGCTGGCGGATTCTTGCTGTGTTGCTGATGGCGATCTTTATGTCGCTAATGAGTGTCAGTGTGGTCAATGTGGCTCTGGCCTCGATCCAGGATGCGCTGGGAGCTTCTCTGTCGGATATTCAGTGGGTGTTGTCTGGCTATGCGCTGACCTTTGGTGTGGTGCTGGTCAGTGCTGGGCGCGCAGGGGACTTGATGGGCCGTGGTGGGATTTTTATTCTAGGTACGATTCTTTTTACCCTGGCTTCAGTTGCTGCAGGTTTAGCCCCAGATGCGCAATTGCTCAATGCTGCGCGTTTTGTGCAAGGTGTTGGCTCTGGGTTTATGAACCCTCAGGCTGTTGGCATGATTCAGCAGTACTTTCGCGGCTCAGAGCGTGGACGCGCGTTTGGTTTTTTTGGTACTACAGTTGGGGTTTCTGTTGCTATTGGCCCGGTGATTGGCGGACTGTTAATTCAGTTAGGTGGCTTGGAAATTGGTTGGCGACTGACTTTTTTGATTAACGTGCCTGTTGGTCTGTTAATTATCGTATTGGCACTGCGCTGGTTTCCACGGCCTTTGATACATAAGCCCAAGCTGTTGGAGCATAAAGGCTTAAGTTCTTTGGATCCCGTCGGAGCATTATTACTTGGACTGGGCGTGCTAGCGGTGCTTTACCCCTTTGTTGAGGCGGATCCGTCTGGGCTTATTTGGTCGCTATTACCGGCAGGGCTGCTCTTGTTTTATCTTTGGGCACGTTGGGAGCGTTGGTATACGCAACGTGGCTATAGCCCGATGGTGGACTTAAAAATCTTCGCCACTTCAAGCTATCGCAACGGTAGCATTATTATGACCCTGTACTTTTTAGGCATGACCAGTGTTTGGGTGTTGATTCCACTGTATGTGCAGCAAGGGCTCGGGTTCTCTGCTTTTGAAGCCGGTATGGTCGGCATTCCTTCGGCACTGCTCTCTGCTTATTCTGCTAACTGGGCAGGCAAACGGGTTAATCGCTACGGTCGTAAGGTTGTAATAGGTGGTTTGCTGTTTGCTATTTTTGGCTTACTGGCCAGTGTCGGCGTCGTGTTCTTACATGAATATCTGGATTTAAGTATTTGGTGGTTATTGTTGTCCCTAGCGTTTTTTGGCTTAGGTCAAGGTTCAGTGGTCAGCCCCAATCAAGCGCTAACTTTGGCGGAGGTACCATTGGCTTATGCAGGCAGTTCAGGTGCCATTATGCAAACAGGGCAGCGCATTGGTACTTCGGTGGGTATTGCGGTGATCACAGCCATTGTCTTTGCTGTACGCCCGTATAGCTCGTGGTCGGTTGCGGTCAGTGTTGGCTTATTGGCAGTTACTTTGGTGATTTTATTAGCGCTGGCGATGGCGATTAAAGACTTGCGTGATCGGCGTGTGGTTTAGGCGGCAAGCAGGGTGTGTATGATATGGATGCCGTAAATGTGCTTGCTTGACTTGATTTTTATCGAAAACTTGTGATGAAGTTTGCTTTAAATACAAGATTTAGGTAGAAGGGGTTAGCAACCATTAATTGTTAACCCCGTTTAGCATTTTACTTATTGGCTGTCAGGAGTGGCAACTGTCTGTCCTGTAAGAATTTCTTGTTTGCGCTTAGCTTCTGGCAAATCATTAATACAGTAGTTGATATAGTAGAGAGTGAAAATGAATGTATAAAAAGCATTCATTCGTAGATCTACTTTATGCTCGTTTAACGCATAGCTTTGTAATGCGGTTTTAGCCTTAAAAGCCCAGACAATATATAAAACAATAGAACCAATGCTAAGTAGGCCAGCTATAATGTCTAGGACTTCAACCTCCATATTGACAAGTGCAGAACTAAGTCCTACACATACCGCAAGCCATATTATAAAAGTATCGCCGCCTATTTTTGTTTTAGTGATTGACTCTATTGTAGGGGAGTTCCTATACATCCATAAGAGAGGGTAAATACCTCCGGTAGCTATTGATAGCAAGACTAAATTTAGTGTTTTTGTATTGGTCTTGTCTTTTAACTCAGTAATTGTTGGCATTACATATCCTTTTTTTTTAATTGTCTAGTCTTTTTTGCTTAGGGCCGTAGACTTGCTTTCGTGCAAGCTCTTATCACGCAGGTAAAGTATTACAAACCAAAGACGTTCACGTAAAACTCATCCCCATTATCTGTTAACTCTACTGTGTAGGTGATGGGTAGCTTGCTGGTTTCTCCTGTGTTTTTTGCTTTGATTTCAAGCTCTGCTGCGCATTCGTGTGCACCTGTCTGCTCATTGGTGCTTGTTGTTCTTATGGCGCTTACTGTATAAGAAAAAAGCATAGCAGCTTGTTCACCAAGTTCACTGCGCATTTCATCATCAGCAATTTGTTTAATTAAGTCAGTAGTTTCCTTATCTGAACAGGATGGAACTGATGTAGAGCACCCTGTGGTGGCTAGGGCTACTAAAGCAAATGGAATAAAAAACTTTTTCATTATGAGTCCTTTTTGAGGCTTAGAACTGTGCTTCTAAGCCAGCGCTGTATGCTTAACTTCTTGTTAGAAGAGCAGCATTAAGCCAGTAAGTATTTGTATTTAAGCTTCTTGTAAAAGAGGGATTTCCATGCCTATCTTGGCTGACGCTGCTCTCATATCACCACTAGCGATTGATACAGCTTTAAAGCCTGAACCAATGAGATCTTTGATATACAGCTTGTTATAGATAAACATAAAAACAAAATTACTGAGACCCATGGTTACCATGGCAATAATAAATTGGATAATCCCCCACTTCCAATCCCCACGAAATAGCGCAGGAAATAAGCCGAAAAAAAACGTTGTCCAAGAAAACCCCACTGGAGCTTGTTTAATTGCGCCAGTGTTTGGGTTTTTGAATGTTATTGTTGTGTATGCCATTTTTGTTTCCTTACTTTGCTCGATGGATTATTCCTAGAGGAGTGGGCAATTTTCCGCTAGGTATTTACTGACGTTAAAACGCCTACTAAGGCATGTCATTTCTCTATAAAGCTACTGGAAATCTAATATTTAGAACTTTACTGCTGGAGAAATGTCAAAATGCCACTAGGCATTTAGCTTACATTTTTTATTTTTTTTGTAAACTGATTTTATCCACTTATTTTAATGATTAAGCTGATTGATAGAGCTTAATATCGTTGTTTAGGTGGATTGTTTTATCGAAGCGCAGTTGCTTTTTAATAAAAGTACTGACTTATTTTTGCCGAACCCTTACCCTGATGGAGAAAACAATAATTAGAGAGGGTGGCAAGAATGACTACGTCTAACGTTCGTGATTTGGTGAGTGTAGAAGAGTGGCAGGTGCGGGTGGACTTGGCTGCTTGTTACAATATTGTCGCGCAATACGGTTGGGATGATCTTATTTTCACCCATATTTCTGCACGGGTACCTGGCCCTGAGCATCATTTTTTAATCAATCCTTATGGCATGATGTTTGAAGAGGTCAGTGCTTCAAGCTTGGTAAAAGTTGATTTGCAGGGCAATAAAGTGATGGCGTCAGAGTACGAAATCAATCCTGCCGGTTTTACTATCCACAGTGCTGTGCATGAGGCTCGGGCTGACGCTCAATGTGTAGTGCATTTGCATACCAACGCAGGCGTTGCGGTATCTGCTCAGCAGGAAGGCCTCAGAGCTATTTCTCAGCAGTCGTTATTTCCACTGTCCAACTTGAGCTATCACCCCTATGAAGGGGTGGCTTTAAACCCAGAAGAAAAAAAGCGTTTGGTTGCCGATCTTGGTGAAACCCAGTTTATGATTTTGCGTAACCACGGTTTGCTTACCTGCGCGGAGACTATCGCTGATGCATTTTTAGGAATGTATATTTTGCAGCGTGCCTGTGAGATTCAGGTGCTTGCACAAAGTGGTGGGCAGGAGTTGACTCCTATCCCCGCGGCAATTCTTGCGGGTATTCAGCAGGCAGGAAAAACCGTGACACGCAATGCAGGCGGTCAATTAGCTTGGCCTGGACTGCTGCGCCGTTTGGATCGTAGCGGTGCACCTTATAAGCTCTAAGCATAGAAAATCTCTTATATTCATGTGAGTAGTTCGACATGGCAATGGCGGGCTGCTCTGTGCGAAAACTATAATAACAATGGCTCTGCTATACAGAGCAGGAGATGAGCATGTCTGAATCTGTCGCTTTGCTGCCGCCGCTATCTTTGGATGAGTGGCGTGCGCAAGGCCAATATTTTAACTTCAACGGCCAGCGTATTTTTTATTGCTGTGCTGGTGAGCGCAGTAAACCGGCTTTGCTGTTGGTGCATGGTTTTCCGACCGCCAGTTGGGATTGGCGGCATATTTGGTCGGCATTAGCGCAGGATTACTTTGTTATTGCTGCTGATATGTTGGGCTTTGGCTTTAGTGCTAAGCCAGTTAAAGGCGACTATCGCATCAGTGTCCAGGCTGACTTGCAGCAGGCTTTGTTAAAGCATTTGCAGGTGGGTAAACACCACATTCTGGCTCATGATTACGGTGTGACAGTCACCCAGGAGTTACTAGCGCGCGAGTTATCAGCAATAACTGGGATTCTTAGTGCCACTTTGCTCAATGGCGGTTTATTTCCAGAGACCCATAAGCCGGTTTTATTGCAGAAGCTGTTAATTAGCCCGCTAGGCTTTCTTGTGGCTAGGCAAATCAGTGAAAAAAGCTTTCAGCGCACGCTGAGTAGGATCTGTGCGAAACCTTTAACAAGGGAGGATCAGCAAGGGTTTTGGCGCTTAATCAATGAAAATAATGGTTTGGCTGTATTTCATAAGCTGATTCGTTATATGCGTGAGCGCAGTGAATTTCGTAGTCGCTGGGTCGCTGCCTTGCAAGCATCTGGGCATGCTCTGTGTTTAATTAATGGCCTTGAGGATCCTATTTCGGGCGCTCATATGGTGGCGCGCTACCGAGAAGTAGTGGCTAAAGAGCCAATCATTGAGTTGCCTGGGGTTGGGCATTATCCGCAGGTGGAAGCTCCAGAGTTAGTGTTGCAGGCATTTCAGAGTTTTATAGCTAACGTGAATAGCGCATAAGCAATCCATTGGTCATACGCACGGGAAAGAGTGCGAGGCAGGGTTGTTTGCCAGAAGGCTAGGGCACAGGCCTTGTGTAGATACTTGTTTGAGTGTATGCACTCAATCTATTTTAGTAGGCAATAAAAAACCCCAGCCGAGGCTGGGGTTTTTCTACAACACGCAGTCTTTAGACCGCAAAACCAAGGTTTCGATTAAACGTTATCGAACTGGTTCATAGTGTTGTCTTCACCGCTTGCTTTCAGCGCAGCGTCACCAGAGAAGTACTCTTTGTGAGTATCACCGATGTCAGAACCCGCCATGTTTTGGTGACGTACGCACGCAATACCTTGACGAATTTCTTTACGCTGAACACCTTCAACGTAAGCCAGCATGCCTTCTTCACCGAAGTAGCCTTTTGCTAGGTTGTCAGTTGACAGCGCAGCAGTGTGGTACGTTGGTAGAGTGATCAAGTGGTGGAAGATACCTGCTTCACGTGCAGCATCTTTCTGGAAGCTCTGGATGCGCGCATCTGCTTCGTTGCACAGCTCTGTACCATCGTAGTCAGCGCTCATTAGACGGTCGCGATCAAACGCTGAAACGTCTTTACCAGCTGCTGCCCAGTCATCGTACACTTGCTGACGGAAGTTCAGCGTCCAGTTGAACGATGGTCTGTTGTTGTACACCAGCTTAGCGTCTGGAACCACTTTACGGATTTCGTCAACCATGCCTTTGATCTGGCCAACGTGTGGCATTTCAGTTTCAATCCACAGCAGGTCAGCACCGTTCTGTAGTGAGGTAATGCAGTCAAGAACTACACGATCAACACCTGTATTCTCGCGGAACTGGAACAGGCCGCTAGCCAAACGTGCAGGCTTAAGCAGCTTGCCGTTTGATTTAACAACAACGTCACCGTTTTCGATTTCGCTTGCATCGTTGATGTAAGTACCATCAAGGAAGCTGTTGTACTTATCGCCTAAGTCGCCTGGCTCGTTGGTTACTGCGATTTGCTTAGTTAAGCCAGCACCCAAGGAGTCAGTACGTGCAACGATAACACCATCGTCAACGCCTAATTCTAGGAACGCGTAACGTACAGCATTGATTTTCGCGAGGAAGTCAGCGTGTGGAACGGTTACTTTACCGTCCTGGTGACCACACTGCTTTTCATCAGATACTTGGTTCTCGATCTGAATCGCCGCAGCACCTGCTTCGATCATTTGCTTAGCCATCAAGTAGGTGGCTTCTTCGTTACCGAAACCAGCGTCAATGTCAGCAATGATTGGTACAACGTGAGTTTCGAAGTTTTCGATCTGCTCTAGCAGAGCTTTTTCTTCAGCAGCGTTGCCTGCAGCACGTGCTTTGTCTAGCGCAGTGAACAGAAGATCCAGTTCACGGGTGTCAGCTTGACGTAAGAAGGTGTACAGCTCTTCGATCAGGTGAGCAACAGAGTTTTTCTCGTGCATGGACTGGTCAGGCAGTGGGCCAAACTCAGAACGCAGAGCAGCAACCATCCAACCTGACAGGTAGAGGTAGCGCTTGTTGGTGGTTTTCAAGTGCTTCTTAATTGCGATCAGCTTTTGCTGACCGATGAAACCGTGCCAGCAACCCAGCGACTGGGTGTATAAAGATGTGTCGGCATCGTACTCAGCCATATCTTTACGCATGATGGCTGCAGTGTACTTAGCGATGTCCAGACCAGTTTTGAAACGGTTTTGGATGCGCATACGAGCGGCAGACTCGGGGTTAATCGCGCTCCAGCCGTTTCCAGCTTGTTCTTTAAGAGCGGCAATTGCCTTGATTTCGTTTTGATAAGTTGACATGGTCAATCCTTCAAAGAGTGTAGTGAGTTTGAGCACCGACTGCCCACACACAACCTGCTATCGCTGGAAGTTTAATTTGCGGGTTAGCTTCCGCTGTAGTGCCGATAATTGACTAGAACGTAATGTCTTTAGAAGAGAGGGGTGCGATCAGATAAATATGGCTGCTGCATTAAGCTGTGATATCTGCAACTTAACATCCGCAAACGCTTCTCACTGTTGTGAGCTACCTGATGCATCAATGATGCATACTGCTTCCCCGTCCCTCAGGACAACAACGTACCGGTCGCAACCTCGTTAATGCATCTTTTGGATGCTGTTAACACAAAGCCACCTAGGAAGTACTCTTAAGTCGACTTTGGAACACCGATTAAAGTGTTCTGGCTAGCGGGAGCGGGTGCTATGATGCGCTTTCGTGAGGCGTTCGTCAAATGTTTTGTAGTGTTATTTATTGCTCACTACATAATTTCCATGCGCGTAAGGGCTTTGACTTAATCAAGTACTTCAACTTTTATCTGTAACTGGCTGTCTTCTCGCCCTGTGCTGTAGCGTTTTTGTAGAAAACCATCTTGGCGCTGATTGCTGTCTTGGTTGCTGGCACTTACCGAAATCCACTCGCCTAAGCGGCCGCTGACTCGGCTGGATGTGCTTTGTGTGTCAATCACATCGTTATATTGTTGGCTGCGGCGATCATTTTGACTGTTTATTTCAATCTGCACATTATCGCCGTGTACTGTAGCTGTGACATAAAAACCTTGATTGACGGCACGGTATTCTGTGCGTTCTTGCACCTGACCATATGGGCCGTAGCTGGTGCTGCGCTGAGGTACACTTTGGCCGACTTGCACTAACGCTGCTGAGCCTTCCAAGGCGCGCACTGTGCGCAGCGAACCATCACGGTTTTGCGTGGTGTTGCGGATAATATTAACTTGGTCGCGACCTTGTTGCTCACCTTGGCCAATGATGATTTGCCCATGGCGACCGCTTATCATGCCGTCGGCTTGATAGCCGCGTTCACGGTTGAACTGATTGCCTTGGGTATCCACAGTGATTAATAGATTGCGCGGTTGCTTGTCGATGCTGTTTAAGATGGAGCGCACTTCCGCAATTTTATCGTGACTGGCGTTGATAATAAGTTGATTACCGTAAGCTGTGGCGCGGCCTGAGTCACCTAAAACGGATTGCACCACGGGTAAAACATCTTGGGCCATGCGGTAATTAAGCTCAATGACTTCGCTGGCAGCCTGTGCCAAGGCTGCACTAACCGTTAGCACAACAAGACCAATTAAACGGCTGAGGTTTCTCATAGCGGCATACTCCGTAAGTTCACATCACTGTGGCTGACATCCCACATGGCATTAAATAAGCGCTGGTTTTGTCGAACCCGAGCAGGGTCATGGTAGTAGACCGCGCCTTGCGTGAGTTGTTGTGCTTTGCGAATCAGCAAACCGCAGTCGTCAGCAATCAGCCAAGCATCGTCGCTGTATTCATGTTCAAGATTGACTTTGCGAATTTGGCAACGGCTGCTGAGGCGGTGACTTAGAGTGAGTAGTCTGTGGCCGTCACGGGTAATGCGCGAGGTGTCGCGAAGTAAAATACGTAATGTTTTTTTGGGGTGTTGGAGTAGCAGCTCAGTGCAGGCTTGCACGATGCAGGCGTGATTATACAATTCAGCTTCTAAATCAGCAGAGTAAATGCACAGGCTGTTTTGTGCTTGTAGCATAAGGGCTAGAGTATGGCTGCGTACTGCTTCACTGCTATCAATCTTGATCAGCTCGCGGTCTATACCAAGCTGTTGCGGTGCTGGCTCCCAACTGCTGGGTGAGTGGCTGGTGTCGGGATTGTGAATGCGAAAAGAACCCTGCGCAACAAACTCAATGGCGGGCAGGTCAGGGGTCTGTTCTGCGCTGGATGTATGAGTTGTTGGGCGGGGTTTATCCATGCTTATGCCTGCTAGGTTTTAGTCGCTGTTACGCAGCATATCAATGTGCGGGATGCCGGCCTCAAGAAACTCTTCACTGACTGCAGTAAAACCTAAACGCTCATAAAAGCCTGCGGCATGTACCTGCGCCGTGAGAATTTGCTGCTTAAGACCTAAACGTTCAGCTTCTTGGACTGCCGCTAACAGCAGTTTTTCGCCCACGTGCAGACCGCGCCAGTCTTTGAGTACTGAGACGCGCCCAATGCAGCCGTCGGCTAGAAGGCGAGCGGTGCCAATTGCAAAGTCACCTTCATAGGCTAGAAAGTGGATTGCCGAGGCATCATCGCTATCCCATTCCTGCTCGGGCGTAACCCCTTGTTCTTGGATGAAAACGCTTTCGCGAATACGACGTAAATCGGCATTATCTTTATGCCAATCGGCTATACGAATGTGCACATCACTCATCGAGACACTCCAAGCTTCCTTGTTTAATCAGCTCGCAGAGCAGAGTAGTGGCCTCTGCATCATCGAGCCAAGATTCTAAATTATCTATGTGCATAGCATCGGCGCTGCACAACAGGTCAAGCAATACCACCAAATGCTCACTGACAATACGGCTGTTGCCACTGACAAAAAACACTGCGGCAGACTCTGCATCCAGCTCAATATTACTCCAAGCCAGGCGCGCAGTGGGATTGCGGGTGAAAACTGCACCCTGTTCTAAGGCTTGCTGCAGGCTAACAGGGTCGATTTCAACACCGCTAAGCAGCTCCGGGTAGCGAGGTTCAGTCATGTACTGACCAAACCAGGTGAGGAGCATGCGGTCATCATCAAGTTGTTCATTGATCAGTTGGCGCAGGCGCTGAACATCTTCGGGACGAATATAGTTTGGGTTGCTCACCGGCGACATTGCGCTATCACTGTAGCGTTCTTCATCGGCTAAAAAACGGGCGACAAAATCAGCGTAGTGGGTCACGACCTCGGCACTTGAGGGAGCGCGAAAGCCCACTGACCAAGTCATGCAATCAGTTTGTGCGATTCCCCAGTGGGCCAAGCGAGGCGGTAAATACAGCATGTCGCCAGGCTCTAAGGTCCATTCATCGGTTTGTTTAAAGTCACTTAGGATGCGCAGGTCAGGGTGTTCCAGCAATAGGCTTTCAGCGCTGCACATTTGACCAATTTTCCATTGGCGCTGACCTTCGGCCTGCAATAAAAACACATCGTAGTTATCGTAATGTGGGCCAACGCTACCGCCGGGCACAGCGAAGCTGATCATTACATCATCAATACGCCAGTTGGGTAAAAACTGAAAATGCTCAAGCACTTCGGCAACGTCAGGGCTGAACTGATCAACCGCCTGTACTAGTAAAGTCCAGTCGCGTTCTGGCAGGCTGCTGTAGGTGTCTTCAGTGAAAGGACCTTGGCGTAGTTGCCAGGGCGTTTCGCCGTGTTCAAGGACGATGCGTGACTCAACCAGCTCTTCTAAGGACAGTCCTGCTAAGTCATTGCCATCTAAAGGGCTGACAAAGTTAGGGATTGCTTGGCGGATCAGTAGAGGTTTCTTTTGCCAGTAATCACGCAGAAACACTTCGGCGCTAATATCACCTAGGATCTCAAGTGGTGTGTCAATAGGTGTAGACAAGTGATTGATTCTCTTATGTGTACTGATAGTAAAACGCCCGGTTTGAGCCGGGCGTTAGGACGCTCAAATAGCCTTAAACGCGCTTGGCTTGTGCCACTGCATTACCAATATAGTTGGCTGGCGTCAGTGCGCGCAATTGCACTTTAGCCTCTTCAGGTAAATCCAAGGTTTCGATAAAAACTTGCAGAGCTTCAGCGCTGATGCCTTTACCGCGGGTGAGGTCCTTGAGTTTTTCATAGGGGTTTTCAATGCCGTAGCGGCGCATTACGGTTTGCACCGGCTCGGCTAAAACTTCCCAGCAGTTGTCCAAGTCTTCAGCGATTTTTTGTGGATTGACTTCAAGCTTGCCGACACCCTTAAGAGTGGCTTCATAAGCAATCACACTGTGCGCCATGCCGACACCCAAGTTACGCAACACAGTGGAGTCGGT
>RRZU013615621.1_pt1 | contig 17011 bp, 15 predicted proteins | sample 2165561 | NCBI WGS metagenome assembly RRZU01 (sample SAMN10456909, study PRJNA506462) | wastewater metagenome | isolation source: wastewater sludge | place: USA: Moscow, Idaho | reverse complement strand
TGGCTCACCGAGGTGAAGTCGCGGTTGCCGCGGGTGAAGGCGTACCCCATACCCGCCCAGATCGCGCCGAAGACGGCACCGGCGGCGACCGCGGACAGGATCGTCGGCCACGAGTTCGTCTCGGCCGGGGTGAAGATCGACATGAGGAGCCCGACGAAGAGACCGAGCCACATACCGGAGAGCACTCCGCCGGTGAGGACCTTGCCCCATGTGAGGCGGCCGATGACCCGCTCGACCTGCTTGAGGTCGGTGCCGACGATGAGCACGTTCTGCACGGCGAACTCGTGGTCGGACAGGTAGTCGACCGCGCGCTGCGCTTCGCTGTAGGCGTTGTAGACGGCGAGACTGCGAGGGAATTCCAGGGCCAGCCGCTCCATCGGGACACGACCGGGACCGGTGCCAGGAGTAGTCATGAGCCCATTCTGTCCGAATCCGCTGGGAGACTGCTGGACGGTCGTGCGATATCTCGGCGTCGACCGGACAGGGGCACAACTCGACGGAACTCGCCGGGACCCGACCGATTGCTTTGGCCCGCACCGTCCGTAGGGTAGGGGGCAGACCGTGTCGTCTGACGTCGTGAACCGTCGCGACCACCCTGACCAGCTCGTGGAGGGCCCAATGCAGCGTCTTCGTCCGCACCGTCGCCTCGTGGCCGCCGTGGTCGCGCTTCCCACCGCCGTCGCGCTCCTGGCCGGGTGTGGGGACTCGCTCTACAACGCCTCCTACTCCGAGCCGGTCGAGGCGTGGCAGCACGAGGGGGCCGGCTCGCACGGCGGCGGCTCGACCGCCGACGCTGCTGCACCCTTCGCCTCCGGCAAGATCGTCAACGCGGCCGGCGCCCAGATCGGCACGGTCTCCTTCGCCAAGGCCGCGGCGGGCACGACCGTGACGGTCGAGGCCAAGGACCTCACGCCCGGCTTCCACGGTCTGCACGTCCACGCGATCGGCAAGTGCGAGCCGAAGTCGCCGGACCCGAAGGACCCGGCCAAGGTCGGCGACTTCAACTCCGCCGGCGGCCACCTCGCCGGGACGGGCACCGACCACCCGACGCACGCCGGTGACCTGCCGGTCCTGCAGGTCGGCAAGGACGGCACGGGCACGCTCACCGCGACGAACGAGCACCTCACCCAGGAGCTCCTCGAAGACGCCGACGGCTCCTCCCTCGTCATCCACGGAGGCGCGGACAACTACGCGAACATCCCGACCCGCTACGCCACGGCCGGCCCCGACGCCGAGACGAAGAAGGCCGGCGACTCCGGCCAGCGCGTCGCCTGCGCCGTCGTCGAGAAGGTCGAAGCCACCGCCGGCAGCGGCCACTGACCCGGGAGTTTCCCGCTGCAGGCCCGGCACCACGCCCCGACCTGCACGCCTGATCGTGATCGTGAGGTGCGCCGCAACACGCGGCGCACCTCACGTGTGCTGCGAGCGTGCAACCTTTCGGCACCCCCAGATGCTTCTGTAGAGATGTGGAAGGGGTTGAGGCGGGGGCATCCGGCGACTTCGAGGCGTTCGTGCGGGCTCGCTCGGGCGCGCTGCTGCGCACCGCGTACTTCTTGACCGGAGACGCGGCGCTGGCGCACGACCTCCTCCAGGAGTCCTTGGTCCGCACCTGGCCGCACTGGCCCCGGATCGCTTCCGGCGCTCCGGAGGCCTACGTGCGGACGGTGATGACGCGGCTCCAGGGGTCGTGGTCGCGGCGGAAGTGGCGCGGGGAGGTCCCGACCGAGCGACTGCCGGAGCGGATCGCGCACGACGCGGGCGGCGAGGTCGACGATGAGCTCGCCTGGGCGCTGGCGCATCTGCCCGTTCGTCAACGTCAGGTCGTCGTCCTGCGGTACGCCGACGACCTCCCCGTCGAGGAGGTCGCGCGGATCCTGCGGTGCTCCCCGGGGACCGTCAAGAGCCAGGCCTCCCGCGGCCTGGCCACGCTGCGGGCGACGCTGCGCCCCGCGCCGACAGGAGGTGCGTCATGTCTGAATCCGGCGACCTGATCGCGCGGCTGCGCGACGCGGGTGGTCCCGACGATCCGGTGGATCCCGGTGCTGTTGTCGAGCAGGCGCGGGTGCGCCGCGGCCGCCGCACGGCGGTGCTCTCGTCGCTCGCCGCGGTCGCGCTCATCGGTGGGGCCGTCGGGATCGGCACCCGCATCCTGCCCGCTCGCGACATGGCCGGAGTCGCTGCCTCGGCGCCCTCACCTGACACGCGATCGCCCGAGTCGCCGTCGTCCAGCGGCCCGCTCGTGTGTCCGACGGGGGTGGCCTGGGCCGACGATCTGGCAGCCGTGCCGGACGTGCCATCGGCCCCGGTGATGCCGCGCGGAGTCGACCCCACCTCGCGGCTCGTGCCCGACGCGGTCCCCGTCGAGGCGATCGTCTGTCGGTACGGGTCGGACGAGCAGATGACGAGTGCCGCGAGCACCCCGTCGCCGGGAGCCACACTCGATTCCGGCACACCGAGGCGCACCTCGCTCAGCGGATCGGTCCCGCTGACGCAGGGCCTCGCGGGGGTGCCGGACGATCTGGCCTGGCTCCCGCGTCGGCCCGCGTCCGATGGCCTGCGGATGTGCACGTTCAAGGGCGGGCCGACCACCCCCTACCTCCTCGGCCTGCGGTATGCCGGAGCGACGGGGGAGGGCCTGGTGTGGGTGGCGGCTTCGGACGACCCCAGCGGGTGTCGTGACTCGGATAACGGCGCCTTCACGACGAAGACGTCGTTGGGATCGACCTTCGCCACTGCATCGCGCCAGAAGCGCTGGCCGGCGCCGCGCCCGGCCGACCCGTGCGAGGTGAGCACGGGACGGCTCGGTTCGGACACCGCGCTCATCCCGCCGGGTGCGGTCTCGGCCGTGCTCTGCGCCCAGGGGAGTGCGCACCCGGTCCCGCCGTCGACTTTCCGCAAGGTGCAGGAGGTGCTCGCGCCGGTCCGTGTCGATCCGAGGACCGCAGGCGTCACCTGCCCCGCCGGCGCGACCGCGCGCCAGCGCCTCGTCATCTCCTACGACCGGGGACCGACGACGTGGCTGCTCGCAGGACGCGACTGCCAACCCCAACTCGCCGGACCCCTGCTCGGAGCCACCGATGTGCCGCCGCAGTTCTGGAGCCTGCTCGACCGCGTGGCACAAGCCCCTCGGACGACGATCGGGCCGGCGCGATGAGACCCGGCCGGATCGTCGTGCTGTTCAGCGTCGCCGGCGTCACGGTGCTCGGGACCGTCGTCGGCTGGTCCCTGCGGCCCGAGGTGACCGGACCGCAGGCTCCGTCATCGCTGCCCCCGCTGGGCTGCCCGACGCAGGTGTCGAGTGACCTCGGGGCGTCGTCTGCGACCTTCGTGCCGCATCGGCCCGCCGGCGTCGGGGTGGGGGAGCACCTCACACCGGATCAGGCGCCGCACACGGCGGTGATGTGCCGGTTCGAGGAGACGTCGATGCCGACGGGCACTGCCCCCCGATGCCCGACTGCCGCTGACGGCTCACAGGCAGGTGACGGGCGCTGCTGCCGTGGCTCTGGCCGCAGATTTGGGAGGGCTCCCCGCCTACCGAGCAAGGTCCGGAGGCGGCTGCAACGCGATGTTCGTCCCCGTCACGCCCTATCTGGTCGGATTCGACTACCCCGGTGGCGGCCGGATCTGGGTCGGCGCGACGACGGATGGAGGGTGCGGCGGGACGAGTAGCGACAACGGACGCTTCCGTGCTGCCGACGCCTCCGGGATCGTCGAGGCGGCCTTGACGCGAGCCGACTGAACCGATCTCGCGGTCCTGGATTTTCGCCAGCCACGTCTCGACGTCGGCGCTGCTGCGTGGGAGTGCTCCGGAGAGGTTTTCGGGTGATGAGGATGTCGTCCTCGACGCGCGTCCGGGTGCCTGAGTACGAACGTCACGGGGTGAGCCGCGGACGCCTTCGTTTTTTCCCAGTGCTCAGGTGCTTTCGGTGGTGTCCACACCATGTTCTCCATGACGTGGCTCAGCCGGGGGGCAGCTCTGAGTCTTCTCGCCGCCGGCTTGACGGCGGGTCTTTCGCTGATGCGCTGGTGGGGTTGTGATGTCGGGGGCGCGGGCGTGTCTGGGGCGCCGGAGTGCGCCGCGGCCCAGTCGGCCAACTTCTATGCGGGGGCGCCGGGGTGGGTAGTGGCGATGGTCGTCGGCGCTGCTGTGGCTGCAGGGTTGTCGCTTGCGCACGTCGCACTCACGTTCTCCTCGCCGTTGGCCCGATGGGTCGTCGCGGCCTGGGGTATAGGCGGATTCGTGTCCGCCGCAACGTCTCTCGGCCAATTCGACGGGCAACCGGTCCTGGCCTGGCTCACGGTGCCGATCTCGCTCGCCTGGGTGGCCATGCCCCTCTTGGCGGTGGCTCTGGTCCTGCGCAGTGTTGCTCGGGCGCGCAGCTGTCGCCGAGCACGTGCCCGACCGCACACCAGGGCGGATCGCGGCGAGGTTGTGACCTCCGCGCGACCCGCCCCGGGTGGTGTCGGTGATCCTCAGCGAGCCTGGACCTGGGCGAGCCAGGCTTCGACGTCGGTGCTGGAGCGGGGGAGGGCGGCGGAGAGGTTTTCGCAGCCGTCGGCGGTGATGAGGATGTCGTCCTCGATGCGGACGCCGATGCCGCGCATCTCCTGGGGCACGAGTTCGTCGTCGGCCTTGAAGTAGAGGCCGGGTTCGACGGTGAGGACCATGCCCGGGGTCAGGGTGCCTGCCATGTAGTCCTCGCGCAGGGCGAGCTGGCAGTCGTGGACGTCGATGCCCAGGTGGTGGCTCGTGCCGTGGACCATCCACCGGCGGTGCCACTGGCCCTCCTCGCCGAGCGTCGTCTCGACGTCGACGCCCTCGGGCAGCAGGCCCCAGTCGAAGAGGTGCGCGGCGATGACCCGGATCGCGGCCGCGTGGACGTCCTTGAACGTGTTGCCCGGGCGGCACGCCTCGATGCCCGCGCATTGGGCCGCGTAGACCGCGTCGTAGACCTTGCGCTGCACGTCGGTGAAGTGACCGTCGACGGGGAGCGTGCGCGTCACGTCGGCGGTGAAGAGCGAGTCGACCTCGACGCCGGCGTCGATGAGGACGAGGTCGCCGGGGCGCACGTCGCCGGTGTTCTTGATCCAGTGCAGCGTGTTCGCGTGGTCGCCCGCGGCGCAGATCGAGTCGTAGCCGACCCCGTTGCCGGTGTGCCGGGCGTGCAGCCCGAAGACGCCCTCGATCCAACGCTCGCCGCGACCGCGCGCGGCGGCGGCGGGGAGTTCGGCGGCGACGGCCTCGAAGGCGGTCGTCGTCGCGTCGCACGCCTGGCGCATCTGGTCGATCTCCCAGTCGTCCTTGACCATCCGCATCGTCGACAGGGTCCGGCCCAGGGCTGCGTCGAGCTCGACCGCCGCCTCCTGGCTCTCCTGGCCCTCGACGAGTCCGCTCTCCGAGCGCACCTGGTCGACCATCGCCGTGACGTCGACGTCGGCGTCGCGCACGACCCGCAGCTGCACGAGCCCGGCGTCTTTGCCGATGGCGTCCTTGAGCCCCTCCAGGGGGCGGGTCGCCACGCCGAGCTCGGCCGCCATCGATTCCAGCGTCGGGCGCATCCCGACCCAGAACTCCCCGACGCGGGAGTCGCCGAAGAACTCCTCGGAGTCCCGATCGGCCAGCGGGAGGAAATGCAGGACCGCCTCGTGGCCGCTCTCGCCGTCCCCGGTGCGCGGCTCGAGGACGAGCACGGCGTCGGGCTCGCGGTCCGACCCCAGCCCGGTGAGGTTCGCGAAGGCCGAGTGCGGGCGGAACTGGTAGTCGCAGTCGTTGCTGCGCACCTTGAAGCCGCCGGCGGGGATGACGAGACGTTCGCCGGGGAAGGCCGCCGACACCGCGTCGCGCCGGGCGACGGCGGCCTGGGCGGCCTCCGACAGCTCCGGCAGCGTCGTGTCACGCGGCGCCCAGCCGGACGCGATGAACGCCTTGAAGTTCTCCGATGTCGGCTTGCTCCGGTGTTCGGCCTTGGCCTGCTTCTCGCTCACCCGGCCCATGCTTGCAGATGCCTCGCCCCGGGACCCCACGAGCCGAGAAGTCCGCCGCACACCACGTGGAGCGGACACTCGGCGGCCCGCGAAAGCCGCTGACGGGACAGCGGATCGATGCCGACGCGCCGTCGGTTTGCTCGGCCGCGGCGCCGCGTCGCACAGTGGGAGACGTGCCCGCTCTCCCCGCACGCCGCCGTAAACCCGCCAACCGCGTCGCGCCGACCTCGATGCCGACGGGTCCTCTCACCGCGCCGATGGTGACGACCTCGGACGGCGACACCGTCGCGGAGGTCGTCGGCCCGGATCTTGTCGCCTCGAACCCCAAACTGTCGTGGCGGGCTCGGGCGCAACGCGCCGTCATCGCCGAGAGCGCGCCGACCTGGAGCCTTGACCTGCGCGCGATCGCCGACGGCGTCGAGATCAAGCGCTCGCGCGGTGTCATCGACCTCGCGATGCGGGTCGCCGAGGCGCTCCTGTCGACCGGCGCCTCGGCCGCCGACGTCACGGCGACCGTCCTGCGGCTCACCCACGCCTACGGGCTGCGCTCGGTGCACGTCGACGTCACCTTCACCTCGATCGCCGTGTCGCACCACCGCGGCGCCGACGACCCGGTGACGATCGTGCGCACCGTGCGCGTGCGCTCGGCCGACTACGCGCGCCTGGCCCGGCTGCAGGAGCTCGTCGCCTCCCTCGAGGCCGACCCTGTCGACATCTCGGTGGCCCGCGCCCGCTTCGACGACATCGCGGGCCAGCCCCACCCCTACCGGCGCTCGGTCGTCACCCTCGCGACCGCCGTCCTCGGCGTCGCCGTCTGCGTGCTCCTCGACGGCTCGTACACCGAGATCCTCATCTCGCTCTTCAACGCCGTCGTCGTCGACCGGGTGCAGCTCATGCTCGCCCGGCGCCGGCTGCCCGCCTTCTTCAGCCAGATGGTCGGCGGGGCCATCCCGACGATCGGCGCCGTGATCCTCATCTACGCGCGGACCAATCACGTGCCCGGGCTGACCAATGTCTCGGCCTCCGCTGTGGTCGCGACGGGGATCGTCGTGCTGCTCGCGGGTCTGTCCGTGGTCGGCGCGGCGCAGGACGCGATCGACGGCTACTACGTCACCGCCTGCGCGCGCAGCTTCGAGGTCTTCGTCCTCACCTTCGGGATCATCGTCGGCGTGCTCATCGTGCTGACGATCGCCCAGACCATGGGGGCACCGACGTATCTCGCGCCGTATTCGCGGCTCACCGGCGACTTCGGGGTCCAGGTGCTCGCCTCGGCGCTCATCGCCGGCGCCTTCGCGGTCAGCTCCTACGCCGAGGTGCGCACGACGATCGTCTGCGTCGTCACCGGCAGCTTCGGCTGGATCGTCTACGCCTTCGCCTCGGTCTTCGGCTTCGAGCAGGCCGCCGCGAGTGGCATCGCCGCCCTCGTCGTCGGCGTGATGTCTCAGGTGCTCGCACGGATCTGGCGCGTCCCTGCGCTCGCGTTGAGCACGGCCGGCATCGTCCCGCTGCTCCCGGGTCTCGCGGTCTACCGCGGCCTTTACCAGCTCGCCACCCTGAGCGGCACCCAGGGCTACGGACCCGGCTTCTCCACCCTCGGCGCGGCGATGGGCGTCGGGCTCGCGCTCGCCTCCGGGGTGAGCCTGGGCACCTATGTGGCCCGCGCCTTCCGTCGCGACCCCAAGAGTTCCGCCGCCCGCGCCCAGGCCCGCGCCCTGCGGCGCGCGCACGCCGACGCCAAGGAGTGACCTCGCCGGCACTTCGGCGACATGGCCGCCGACGCGACGAGGGCGCCCCCGCGATGCCGCGGGAGCGCCCTCGTGTCGTGCGCGTGTCCTGCTGGTGTCGTGCTCGGACGGCCTCAGGCCGCCTGCTCGAGCTTCTTCGCGCCCGTCATGATCGCCACGCCGTCGCCCATGTCGTGCGACTGCGGGGTGATGACGCCGGCGCAGCCGCCGAGGCGCTGGATGTGGATGCGGTCGGCCGCCTCCCACACGTGCGGCATGTTGTGGGAGATGAGGATGATCCCCAGCCCGCTGTCGCGCAGCTGCTTGATCATGTCGAGCACCATGCCCGATTCCTTGACGCCCAGGGCGGCAGTCGGCTCGTCGAGGATGACGACCTTGCTGCCGAAGGCGGCGGCGCGGGCGACGGCGACGGCCTGGCGCTGACCACCCGAGAGCGTCTCGACGGCCTGACCCATGTTCTGGATCGTCTGGATCCCGAGATTCTGCACCGCGTCGCCGGCCCGCCGGGCCATCCCCTTCTTGTCGAGCATGCGGAAGACCGACCCGAGGATCCCGGGGCGGCGCTCCTCACGCGCGAGGTAGAGGTTGCTCGCGATGTCGAGCGCCGGGATGACCGCCAGCTGCTGGTAGACCGTCTCGATGCCCGCCTCGCGCGCATCCTGCGGCCGCTTGAACGCCATCTCCTGACCCGACATGTAGATCTGCCCGGAGTTCGGGGTATAGGCGCCGGTGAGGCACTTGATGAGGGTCGACTTGCCCGCACCGTTGTCGCCGATCACCGCGAGCACCTCGCCAGCGTAGAGGTCGATGTTCACCCCGTCGAGGCCCACGACCTTGCCGAACATGATCCGCAGGTCGCGCCCGGAGAGGATCGGCTCCTTCTCGTAGACGGCCCGCTTGGCCTCCGGGATCGCATCGACGGACAGGGGCAGCTTCGTCACGCTCATGCCTTGACCTTCCTGATCCACTGGTCGATCGCGACCGCGATGATGACGAGCACGCCGGTGGCCAGGAGGCGCCACTGCTGGTTGACGCCGGCCAGGGAGAGCCCGAAGGCGAACGCCTGCACGATGAGCGCTCCGATGAGCGTGCCGATGAGCCGGCCGCGACCACCGAAGAGGCTCGTGCCGCCGATGACGACCGCGGTGATGCTCTGGAGGTTGCCCTCGGTGATCGCGTTCGGCGTCGCCGCCCCCGACCGGCCGATGAGCGCCCACGCCGCGAGCCCGTAGAGCAGGCCGGCGAACGTGTAGACCTGCAGGAGCACGCGGCGCGACGGCACGCCCGACAGGCGCGCCGACTCGACGTCGTCACCGACGGCGTAGACGTGGCGGCCCCACGCGGTCTGGCTCAGGATGAAGCCGACGACGGCATACATCGCGACGACGAGCACGACACCCCAGGTCAGGCGCATGCCGCCGATGGAGAAGCCCTCGCCGAGCACGTTGAGGACGTCGGGCAGGTGCTGCGCCTGGATGCTCGAACCACCCGAGTAGAGCAGCGCGATCGCCGTGAAGATCGACAGGGTGCCCAGAGTGACGATGAACGGTGGCAGGTTGAGTCGGGTCACGAGGAGCCCGTTGACCAGACCGGCGAGCGTCGCCAGCGCCAGGCCGATGAAGAGGGCCACGACCCCGTTCATCCCGCCGTCCTTGGCCAGGGTCGCCATGACCATCATCGAGAGCACGGCGATGGCGCCGACCGACAGGTCGATGCCGGCGGTGAGGATGATGAGGGTCTGCCCGACCGCCAGCGCCGCGATGATCGCCGTCTGCTGGAGCAGCAGGCCGATCGAGTTCGGCGTGAGGAAGCGGGGATTCAGCGTCGTGAAGACGATGACGCTGATGATGAGGATGACCAGCGGGCTGATCCAGGGGTAGAGGTGCAGCGTGTGCTGTAGCCGCTGGATCGGCGTCTGCTGTCGCGCCCCGAACTGCGAGGCGGCGTCCGATGACGTCGTCGACATCGGTGTCACTTGCCCCAGCAGATCTTCGAACCCTCGTCGGCCGTGATGCTCTCGACGCCCTCGGCCTTCTTGTCGGTGACGAGCGCGACGCCGGTGTCGAAGAAGTCCAGACCCTGGGTGACCTGGGGCTTCTCTCCGCCGCGGGCGATCTTGGCGATCGCCTCGACGCCGAGGGAGGCCATCTTGAGCGGGTACTGCTGCGACGTCGCGCCGATGACCCCGCTCTTGACCGCGCTGACGCCGGAGCAGCCGCCGTCGATGGAGACGATCATCGCCTTCTTGTTCGCGGCCTGAAGGGCGGCGTTCGCGCCGACCGCGGCCGGCTCGTTGATCGTGTAGACGACGTTGATGTCGCTGTTCTTGGCGAGGCACTTCTCCATCGCCGTGCGGCCACCGTCCTCGGCGCCGTTGCTCGGCTCGTTGCAGACGATCTGGTAGTCGCCGCCCTTGCCGCCGGTGTACTTGCCCGTCGGGGCCTCGTCGCCGACCTTCTTGCCGTCCTTGACGTCGACGCCCAGGCCCTCGAGGAAGCCCTGGTCGCGGTTGTAGTCGACCGAGACGATCTTGTCGTTGAAGAGGTCGAGCAGGGCGATCGTCGCCTTCTGGCCGCCCAGCTGCGCCGCGGTCCACTCGCCGATGAGCTTGCCGGCCTTGCGGTTGTCCGTGGCGAACGTGATGTCGACGGTGTCGGCCGGGTCCGGCGGCGTGTCGAGGGCGATGACGTAGAGGCCGGCGTCGCGGGCCTTCTTCATCGCGGCGTTGACGCCGGTGCTCATCGGGGTGATGAGGACGCCCTTGTCGCCGCGGGCGATCGCCTGCTCGATCGCGTCGATCTGGCCCTGGTCGTCACCCTCCTGCTTGCCGGAGGCGACGGTGAGCGTCACGTTGTTCTTCGTCGCGTCCTGCTTCGCGCCCTCCTGCATCGTGACGAAGAACGGGTTCGTCGAGTCCTTCGTGACGAGGGTGACGCCGACGTTCTCGCCGCCGGCGGCGGCGCCCCCGGTCGAGCCCGACCCGGAGTTCGTGCCGGAGTCGGAGTTGCCACAGGCCGCGGCGCTCAGGGCGAGCGAGGCGATGCCGACCATCGCGAGCGTCCGGCGGGTGGAGGGGGATGTGAGGCGCTTGCTCATGGGCGGTTCTCTCCTTCGAGTGGGCCATGGTGGGGCGGCGGGCCCCCGACATGACAACGTTGTCGTCACATGAATAGCCAAGGTCTTGCCACGCGGTCAAGCATGGTTTACAAATCGTGACCATGGCCGAGACAACGTTGTCAGGCGCGCAAGGAGCGAGAGGCCGAAGCGGCCGCCCGACGATGCGCGATGTCGCGGCCCTGGCCGGGGTGAGCCTCAAGACCGTCTCCAGGGTCGTCAACGACGAGCCCGGCGTCTCCGGGGCCGTCCGCGAGCGGGTCCGCGAGGCCGCCGACCGGCTCGACTACCGGCCCAATCTCGCCGCGAGCTTCCTGCGCAGCGCCGACGGCCGGACCGGCACGATCGGCGCCCTCGTGCAGGACGTGAGCAACTCCTTCTCCGCCGGCATGCTGCGCGCCATCGAGGAGACCGCCCGGGCGCACTCGACCTCACTTCTCGCGGCGAGTCTCGACGAGACCCCGGAGCGGGAGGAGGAGATCGTCCGCGCTCTTGTGCGCCGGCGCGTCGACGGCCTCATCATCGCCCCCGCCACGGCCCGGCAGGACTACCTCGTGAGCGAGGTGCGCGCCGGCCTCCCCATCGTCGTCGTGGATCGCGCCCCGCAGGGCATCGACGTCGACACCGTGACGGTCGACAACCTCGGCGGGGCCCAGACCGCGGTCGGTCACCTCATCGAGCACGGCCACCGGCGGATCGCCATCGTCACCGACCGCACCGGCATCGTGACCGCCGAGCTGCGGTTGGAGGGCGCGGTGCGCGCGCTCGAGCGACACGGCATCCCGCTCGAGCCCGGCCTGCTCGCGCGGGCGGGGTCGGAGCAGGAGGCGACGGCCCTGGTCCGTCGGTTCCTCGCCGGGAGCGACCCGCCGACGGCGATCTTCGCAGCGCGCAATGTCATCGCGGCCGGTGCCGTGCGCGCCCTCGCTGAGCTCGGGATGCGCGATCAGGTCGCGGTCGTCGGTTTCGACGACGTGCCGCTCGCGGACCTGCTCGTGCCCGCGCTCACCGTCGTCCGGCAGAACTCGGGGCGGATCGGGCGCACCGCCGCCGAGCTCCTCTTCTCCCGCATCGAGGGGCAGGCCGGCCCGCCGCGGCACATCGTCTACGAGGGCGAGCTCCTCGTGCGCGGGTCGGGGGAGCTGCCGCCGGCCTGGTGAGGCGCCTACACCGGCGCAGCGACCCGCGCAGCACTGCGCCGGGCCACCCGAAAGGGGCGCCCGGCGCAGGAGTGCGAGGTCGATCAGAAGTTGATCATGTGGCCTTCGATGCCGTGGACGGCCTCCTTGACGGCCTCACCGAGCGTCGGGTGCGCGAAGACGACCCGAGAGAGCTCGGTCGTCGTCAGGTCCCACGCCTTGGCGACGTTGAGGGCCGGCAGGAGCTCGGTGACGTCGGGGCCGATCATCGCGACACCGAGGATCTCGTTGTACTTCGCGTCGGCGATGACCTTGACGAAGCCGACCGCGTCGCCCAGGCCCTGCGCCTTGCCGTTGGCCGTGAAGGGGAAGGTCGCCGTCTTGACGTCGAAGCCCTTCTCCTTGGCCTGCGCCTCGCTGTAGCCCATCGAGCCGATCTGAGGCTGGCAGTAAGTCGCCCGCGGGATGAAGTCGAAGTCGATCTCCATCGTCTCGGCGCCGGCGATCGTCTCGGCGGCGACGATGCCCATCGCCTCGGCGACGTGGGCGAGCATCATCTTCGCGGTGACGTCACCGATCGCGTAGACGTGCTCGACGTTCGTGCGGCCGCGGCCGTCGATCTCGATCGCGCCGCGCTCGGTGAGCTTGACGCCGAGCTTGTCGAGGCCGTAGCCCTCGGTGCGGGGGGCGAAGCCGATCGCCGAGAGCAGCTTGTCGGCCTTGAGGACGTCCTCCTTGCCGCCCTTCGAGACCGTGACCTCGACGCCGGAGCCGGTGTCCTTGACGCTCTCGACCTTCGTGCCGGTCAGGACGTTGACGCCGAGCTTCTTGTAGTGCTTGGCGAGCTCCTTGGAGACGTCCGCGTCCTCCGTGGGGACCATGCGGTCGAGGAACTCCACGATCGTTACGTCGACGCCGAAGTTCTTCATCACGTAGGCGAACTCGACGCCGATCGCGCCGGAGCCGGCGATGATGATCGAGCCGGGCAGCTCCTCGTCGAGGATCTGCTCCTCGTACGTCACGACGTTCTTGCTCACCTTCACGCCGGGGAGCATGCGCGTCACCGACCCGGTGGCGATGATGAGGTCGTCGTACGTGAGCTCCTTGGTGCCCCCGTCGCTCAGCTCGACCGTGACCTTGCCCTTCTCACCGATCTGGCCCCAGCCGTCGACCTCGGTGATCTTGTTTTTCTTCATGAGGAAGTGGACGCCCTTGACGATCCCCGCGCTCACCTGGCGGCTGCGCTTGTGGGTCGGGCCGTAGGACATCGTGGCGTCACCCTCGATGCCGAACTTCTTCTTCTCGTGCTGCAGGAGGTGGGACAGCTCCGCGTTCTTCAGGAGCGCCTTGCTGGGGATGCAGCCGACGTTGAGGCAGACCCCGCCCCAGTACTGCTTCTCCACGACTGCGACGGACTTGCCGAGCTGGGCGGCGCGGATGGCCGCGACATACCCGCCGGGGCCCGCACCGAGGACGACGACGTCAAAGTGATCTGCCATGCCGATACCTTATGGCCTACCAGCGGGCCGCGGAGGGGCAACGGGTGCGTCGATACCCCGGTCGAGCCGCGCGCGGCGTAGGAGAGGATGGGGCCATGCAATTCGGACGCACCTTTGAAGAGTTCGAGGTCGGCGCGACCTACAAGCACTGGCCGGGCAAGACGGTGACGGAGTACGACGATCACCTCTTCTGCCTCCTGACGATGAACCACCACCCGCTGCACCTCGACGCGAACTTCGCGGAGAAGACGACGGAGCCGGGGCGCAACGTCGTCGTCGGCAACTACATCTACTCCCTGCTCCTGGGCATGTCGGTGCCCGACGTGAGCGGCAAGGCGATCTTCAACCTCGAGGTCGAGTCGCTCAAGCACGTCGCCCCGACCTTCCACGGCGACACGATCTATGGCGAGACGACGGTGCTGGACAAGCGCGAGTCCTCCTCCAAGGACGACCGCGGCATCGTCTACGTCGAGACCAAGGGCTACAACCAGGACGGCACGCTCGTGTGCATCTTCCGCCGCAAGGTCATGGTCCCCAAGCAGAACTACCTCGACGCCCGCGGCGGTGAGCAGCCCGGACGCCCGGAGCTGAAGACCGACCCGAAGGCGTAGGACGACGCGCGCGTGCTCATCGATCTGCACACCCACTCCACGGCCTCGGACGGGACGGACGCGCCCGCCGAGGTCGTGGCGCAGGCCGCGGCGGCCGGACTCGACGTCGTCGCCCTCACCGACCACGACACGACGAGCGGTTGGGCGGGCGCCGCGCAGTCCGCGCGCGAGCACGGCATCGACCTCGTGCCGGGCATGGAGATCCCATGCACGGCCTCCGGGACCAGCGCGCACCTGCAGTCCTACCTGCACGATCCGACGTACGAGCCGCTCCTGCGCGAGCTCGCCCACGCCCGCGAGAGCCGCGGCTCCCGGGCCCGGCGCATCGTCGAGCGCCTCGGGGTCGACGTGCCGCTGAGCTGGGACGATGTGGCGGCCGTCGTCGAGGACGGGGCGACGGTCGGGCGGCCCCATATCGCCGACGCGCTCGTGGCGCGTGGCGTCGTCGCCGATCGGGGGGAGGCGTTCGCGCGCTATCTCCACACCGGGTCGGCGTACTACGCCTCGCACTACGCGATCGATGTCGTCGACGCGGTTCGGCTCGTCCGCGAGGCCGGGGGAGTGCCGGTCATCGCCCACCCCTTCGCCGCGCTGCGCGGGCGGATCATCGGCGCGGACGTCATCGAGGAGATGGCCCAGGCCGGTCTCGCGGGGATCGAGGCGCATCACCTCGATCACACCCCGCAGGACACCCGTCGCGCCGTCGACCTCGCCGCGGCGCTCGGGCTGCTCGTCACCGGTTCGAGCGACTTCCACGGTGACGGCAAGCCCAACCGGCTCGCCGACCGGACGACCTCACCGGAGGCGCTCGAGGCGATCCTCGACGAGGCGACCGGATCCGCGCCGATCCTGGCTCGGGGGTCGTCGCCCTCGCGCTGAGCTCGACGACGACTCTCGCCGAGGCTTCGCCCGGAGCACGGCACGAGAGAACGCAAGACGCCCCGGACCAGGGAGGGATCGGTCCGGGGCGCTTGCGTGACGCCCTTGGGAGGAGGGAGGGCGTCGGGATTCGGCCGCCACCCCACAGAGGGGAGGAGGTGGGAGCCGCAGGTGTGTGGGCCCGCCTCAGCGGCGGCCGCGATGCTCAGGCCGGTCGGGCTGATCGGTCGTGACCTGATGCCGGCAGTCGCTGGTGCGTGCTGGTCGGTCGGTGCTCCTCAGCGGCCACCGGCGCTGCGAGCGCTCAGCGCGGCGGCACCGATCGCGAGTCCGCCGGCGAGCGCGGGCACGAGCGTCGAGAGATCGACGGCGGCCCACAGACCCGGCAGCAGGACGGCCGAGGCGGCCAGGATGATCGCGACGAGCACGATCTCGCGGAGCTGGACACGCGAGCGCGCAGAGATAGCAGCAGACATGACAAATTCCCCCAAGAATTTTCCCCTAGTAGCTCGGAGAAGTGGGCCCCCCAGCCGCCCCCCGGCGTTCCTCTTGGACGATCGTACGTGTTGATCTGAACGCGCGTCCAGCACATCTCGCATCGTGAGAAGTCTCGCGAAATGCCTTAGGAAACGCCGCGCCTCGCATGCGGCGGCGACCGACGACAGCGGGGTGGGTCGGCATCGTGCCGACCCACCCCGCTTCTCACGTCGTGTGCTCGCTCAGGAGCGGTCCCCTTCGGCGGGCCGCCCGCCGCGCGTGCGTCGCCGGTTGCGCGGACGGGAGCTGCGCGGAGCCTCGCCCTCGCCGGCCGGTGCGCCCTCGCTGCGGCGCGAGCCGCCGTCGCGGCGTCGACCGCCACCGTCTCGGCTGCCGCTCTCACTGCCACCGTCTCGGCCTCCGCGAGAGCCGCCGCGCGAGCTGCCGGCTGAGCCGCCGCGACGCCCGGCACCGGCGGACCGGCCCGTCTCGCCGAGGTCCTCGAGCGTCTCGGCGTCCAGGCCCTCGCGGGTGCGCGCGGAGCGCGGGAGGCGGCCGGTCACCTTCGGGTCGATGTCGAGATCGGTGAAGAGGTGGTCGGAGGAGGAGTAGGTCTCCTGCGGCTCGGGGATGCCGAGGTCGAGGGCCTTGTTGATGAGGCCCCAGCGGGGCAGGTCGTCCCAGTCGACGAGCGTGATCGCGACACCGGTCTGGCCCGCGCGGCCGGTGCGACCGGTGCGGTGCAGGTAGGTCTTCTCGTCCTCGGGGCACTGGTAGTTGACGACGTGCGTGACGTTCTCCACGTCGATGCCGCGCGCGGCGACGTCGGTCGCGACGAGGATGTCGACCTTGCCGTTGCGGAAGGCACGCAGGGCCTGCTCGCGAGCGCCCTGACCGAGGTCGCCGTGGATCGGCGCCGCCGCGAAGCCGCGGTCCATCAGCTCGTCGGCGATCTTGGCGGCCGTGCGCTTCGTGCGCGTGAAGATGATCGTCAGCCCGCGGTCCTTGGCCTGCAGGACCTTGGCGAGCAGCTCGACCTTGTCCATCGCGTGTGCGCGGTAGATGAACTGCTCGATCGCCGCGACCGTGCTCCCCTCGTCGCCGGCCGCCATCGCACGGATGTGGGTCGCCCGAGGCATGTACCGCCGCGCCAGCGCGACGACGGCTCCCGGCATCGTGGCCGAGAAGAGCATGGTCTGGCGGGAGGTCGGAGTCTGGGCGAGCAGCCGCTCCACGTCGGGCAGGAAGCCGAGGTCCAGCATCTCGTCGGCCTCGTCAAGTACGACGGTCTGGACGGAGTGCAGGTTGAGGTGGCGCTGCTGGACCAGGTCGAGCAGACGACCCGGCGTACCGACGACCACCTCGACGCCCCGCTTCAGCGCGGCGATCTGCGGCTCGAAGGCCCGACCGCCGTAGATGCACTCGATGCGGATGCCGCGGCCACGCGCGGCGGTGCTCAGGTCGCCCGCCACTTGGACGGCGAGCTCGCGGGTCGGAACGACCACGAGGGCCTGGGGTCGGCCCGGGTAGTCCAGATCCGCGTGCTCCGGGTCGCTGGGGGC
>RRZU013024292.1_pt1 | contig 17015 bp, 2 predicted proteins | sample 2165561 | NCBI WGS metagenome assembly RRZU01 (sample SAMN10456909, study PRJNA506462) | wastewater metagenome | isolation source: wastewater sludge | place: USA: Moscow, Idaho | reverse complement strand
GGTTGAACGCTATGTTTCCGCTCAACGGGCCTGGAGATTACTGGCTGTTCCCACCGACGGTTCACAAACCATCAAGCAATCCTGGCAGGAAAACCAGGCATCAGGAAGTACTTCTCTCGCAACCAGGGGTTTCCAGATCACCGGTGAAACTTACCCAGCCAACGGATTCGACGGATACTCTTCCGTGCCTTCCGTAAAATACTGGAATCCGGGTACTCAGGCCTATGTGGGCATTAGCAGTACACTGAACCCGATCGCCAATGATTATGGCTATATGGCATTTATCCGTGGTGACCGGACCATTACGACCACCTCACAGTCGCCTGTCTTTACCGTCATCCGCACAAGCGGTTCCGTCAAAACAGGCAAATATCCATCTTCGGCGATCAGTGTGGGAGCGGGCCAGTGGGTTTCGATCGCCAACCCCTATGCATCAGCCATCAACTTTAATAATGTTACGCGCACCGGCGGCGTACCCAATACCTTTTATGTGTGGGATCCTTTACTGACTTCCGGCAGCGGATCGCGTTATGGTTTTGGTGGATTCCGGACCATTACCTGGGACAGTGGAAGCGGTTCGTACATAGTTACGCCCAGCGGCGGAAGCTATACCAGCAATACGGATATCGAATCCGGCTCTGCCTTTTTTGTGTATGCTCCGCTCAGCGCCGGTACGGTTTCATTCCTGGAATCCAGTAAGACCAACGGCAGTAACCTCGTTTCACGCCCTGTTGAACCCAGCGGAAAACAATTAAAAGTCAATTTGTATGTTTATTCCAATTCGGAGGCCATTATGATCGATGGCAACCTGACCCAGTTTGGCCCGGGTTATTCTAACCAACTGGATGAGCTGGATGCGCTTAAACTCAGCAATACCGGTGAAAATATCGGGATCTCCCGCAACCGGAAAGCTTATATCGTAGAAAGAAGGGCAGACATTCTGCAAACGGATACGATACCTTTTGTATTAGGACAAATGAAACAGCGCACCTATAAAATGGAGCTTACGGCCAGCAGGCTTTCTGATAATATGACCGCTTTCCTGGAAGATAAATTCCTGCAAACAAGAACGCCTTTAAACCTCGAAGGAACCACAAATGTGGAATTCACCGTCACCAATTCCGCTCCGGGTTCCTATGCCAGCGATCGATTCAGGGTTGTATTCAACAGCCTCACCAGGGTTCCGCAACCTGTGATCAGTCGTTTCACCGCCAACCGTGGCACAGACAACCGTATTGCCCTGCAATGGGATGTCACCCAGGAAGCCAGGATCCAGAAATACGATATCGAAAGGAGTTTAGATGCTGTTCATTTCCGCAGTATTTCCGTGATCGATCCCGTGGCGAACAATGGCAGTAACACCACATACCGCCAGCTTGACGCCGGGGCACCGACTGGAAACATATCATACCGTATCAAAGGCACTCTGCTGAACGGAAACGGAGAAATTTTCAGTCAGGTGGTTAACCTCACGGGCACCAACAGCAATGTCAATGATGTATTGGTAGCCAAAGGGGAAAACATGCATGAAGAAACGGTCAGGGTAGCATCGGTTTCCGTGTACCCCAATCCCGTAGTCAATAAACAGATAAACCTGCTTTTCCGGGATAAAACACCGGGTAATTACAAACTGCAGCTGATCGGCTCAGGCGGACAAGTGTTGTACCGCGGACAGATTAAGGCGGAAGCCGGAAACCAGTCAAGCCAGATTAATGTAGGGGAAACCGTACCCGCCGGATCTTACCAGTTGAGCATCACTGGTACGGATGGCAATACCGAAAATATCCCCCTGATCATCTTGTAGTTATCAACTTATTTCAAACTGTTCAAAGAAGCCTGTTTTTCTTCAGGTTACTTTGAACAGTTTTTTGTTTTACGGTCAAAAAAAACCTCTTTTTTACCAATATATTTTGCGTCCGGATTTGCATTTACGGCTCTTCGGTTTTACCTTTGTACAGGCTTCACGGCCATACCCCAAATCCACCCATCTTGTAGAAATCCGCTGTAGCTGCTTAATTCCCCCAATTATCTTATGCCTGTCTGGTAACAGAACGAAAACCCTGTGCCGCAAACGTTGTGTGTAAAACCTGCAACGTGGAGGAAATTACCGAAACCACAAGAAACAGGTTAATGGCAGGACAGATTACATATTACACCCCCAATCAGGCTTCCCCACAATTACGATTTCGTTTTATCACGAATACGATATGCTTTTTCCTGGCCACGATATTGACAGGATTTGGGTCAATGGCACAAGTCAGCCAATATGTTTTTTCATCCACCACAGGCACTTACCAGGCAGGTGCCACGGCTAATACAACCCCGGCTTCCGTATTACCGACCGGGTGGGACGACCAGACAACGACTTATTCCCTGCCTTTTAATTTTTACTATAACGGTACAACATATACAACCGCCGGCTCAATCGGCATTCATGCCGATGGTTGGGTGGCTTTGAGCACCGGTTCCATCAGTATGGTTGGTACGGGCGCCGGTGGTTCATGGGTTTCCAAATCGAACCCTGCCGGGGCTTATTTATATGGTTCGGCCAATAACAATGGCTTTGCCGTTTGCAATGCCGATTGGCAGGAACAGGTATTCAGCAATATTACCGGTACGATCAATACAGGCAATGCCGTCATCACTTCCGTCAGCTCTTTCCTCGATATTGAGGTTGGTACCAGGCTGAGCGGAACGGGTATTTCCGACGGCACGGTGGTTCTTTCATTCGATGCGATGGCAGGCACCATCACCATGAGTTCCCCTGCCACTGCTGCAGGTGCCATCACGATCACGCCCCGTTCAAGCGTGTATGCATTTACGAGGGGAGTGGCACCCAACCGCGAGTTTGTAGTTCAATGGACGCAGGTTCGGCGTTACAATGCCGGCTCACCTGAAAGTATCAATGTACAGTTGATCCTCCATGAAGGGGGCGGATCCGCGGCTAATCATAAAATCGATGTTGTTTTTGGTGATTGCAGTACATTAATATCCGCCAATCTGCTGACACAGGTTGGGCTTCGTGGCAATACCTCATCCGATTTCAATGCCAGGACGACGGCAACAGACTGGTCATCCAGCAGTGCCGCTTCTGTCAATACGGATGCGCTGGTATTCAGCCAGGCTCTGTTACCGCCTGATGGCCTTACTTATAGCTGGGTACCCTGCGTTTCCGTTCCTGCTTCAGCAGGTACCCTGTTTGGCGCATCTTCCGTATGTGCCGGTTCTTCCAACACGTATACGCTGGCTCCTGTCAACGGGGCTGTCAGTTATGCCTGGTCTTTTTCCGGTACCGGCGCCAGTTTCAACAGCCTGACCTCCACACCGTCAAATACCCTAAGCTTTTCTACGGGTGCCACGGCTGGTACGCTGACGGTTACCCCGCAAAATGCCTGCGGAAACGGCGCATCAACAGCCATGGGCATCACGATCAATTCATTACCGTTAGCCACCATTACATACGGCTCGGGCATATTGTGTACCAGCACAGGCGGACAAGTTTCCGTTAGCATCACTGGTACGGGTGGGGGCAGTTTCAGCAGTTCGCCCGCCGGCCTGAGTTTGAACAGTACCACCGGGGCTATCACCGCATCTGCGAGTACGCCTGGTAGTTATATAGTGACCTATTCTTTCAGCAATGGCACCTGTTCCAATACCGCAACGGCGCCTGTTACCATCTCATCGCCCCTTAGTGGCACTTACACGGTTGGGTCGGGCGGCAATTTTACCACACTGACCGCGGCCGTCAATGCATACAACAATAATTGCCTGAATGGTTCAGTGACCTTTCTGCTGACCAATGCCAATTATACAGCATTAACGGGTGAGGTGTTTCCCATAGAGATCAAAAAGAACGGTTTTGCCAATGTTTCGAATACGCTGACCATCAAACCGGCTCCCGGTGTGACGGCACAGATCAGCGGGGTGGCTAACGACAATGCGTTGATCAGGGTATTAGGCGATTTCATCAGCATCGATGGCTCCGACGATGGTTCTTTATCTCGCAAACTTTCGATCATTAATACAGGCACGACGCTGCGGCCAAGGTCCATACTGTTTGGATCTTCGGGTACGGTGCCCGTGACCAATTGTTCTGTCAGGAATTGTATCCTGCAGGCGGGTACCACCGACGCTTCCGTGGTGCTCTGTTCGGATATATCTACACTGGGGAATCCCGGTTATTTCAACAATATCAGCATTCTGAATAACAGTCTGCGTAACTCACTGTATGGCATATTCGCCGTAGCGGTCAATGCCGGTACGAACGGTTCCGGTACGGTGATCGGCCAAAATGATATCAATAATGCCGGGGCCCTCGCCATCCAGTATGTTGGTATTTATGCTGAAGGCATCAATGGCCTCGATATCGCAGATAACAGGATCGGTAATTTCAGGGGTACGGATGATGCTACGGATAATGGTATCTGGATCGGCACCAACGTGCGCAACCTCCATATCAGGGGCAATATCATCAGTAATATCAATTATACCGGATCGGCCAGCCAGGGTGTGAGGGGTATTTATATCAGTTCGGGTGTGTCTAATGCAAATATCCTGATCGCCAATAACATGATTTCAAACCTGTCGAGCGATGGGTCGGATTACACCAATGCTTTAAACGGATTGAATAACCCGGTCGGTATCCTGGTATCGGCCAATACCACCCAATCTGGTATCAGGATTTATAATAATTCCATAAACCTCGGCGGTGTTACCGGTTATGCCAATACGCTCACCAAGGCAAATGCCGTTTCAACCTGTATCAGGTTACGGTCGGACAGTTATGTGGATATGCAGAACAATATCCTCGTGAACAGGCTTAACAGAGCTGTATCCAGCAGTTCACTCGGCGCCGCCTGTATATTGTCTTCTCTGAATAATACGGCCCTGTTCACCGGCCTCGACAACAATATTTATTTTGCAGGCGGAGTGACCAACGGCGGCATAGCAGCCTGCGGGTTCATTTCTGCTACCGGTACTGCGTATACGACAATCGCCGCCTGGAAAACCTACACTGGAAAAGATGCCGCTTCACTGAACGTATTACCTGTTTTTGTTTCGGGTACCGATCTTCACCTGGATGCCGCAGCCAATGGCGCTATCAGTAACAAAGGAAAAGTACTGGCGGCAGTGAGCCTGGATATCGACAATCAAACACGCAATCCGCAGACCCCGGATATCGGTTGTGATGAATTTGTGCTGGCCAATACGGCAAGCTGGGTGGGCAAAGTATCCACCGACTGGACTTTACCCGATAACTGGGAAGCCAATACAGTACCCAATTCCACTACCGATGTGACCATCGACGGAGGTTACAGTTTCCTGCCAACCATCAGCACCACTCAGGCTGTTCGCAACCTCTCTCTTCTTTCACCGGGTACACCACCGGTGTTGACCGTAACGGGTACACTGCAGGTGTATGGTGATATGAGCTATACCGGCCTGGCAAAAATATCGGCATCCAATGGTACGCTGGAAATGGCTGGCACATCTGCGCAAACAATTCCGGCGGGGATTTTTCAGAATAACCGGTTATTGAACCTGGTTGTCAGTAACAGCAGTCTGGCCGGCCTGACTCTGGGCGGAACACTCGATATCTACCGCTCCGTAACATTTACCCCATCCGGCAATAAACTGAATACGGGAGACTTCCTGACTTTCAAATCAAATGCTTCCGGAACAGCCTGGCTGGGAGACGTAACGGGTAAAACCATTAACGGACAGGCGACCGTGGAAAGGTATATACCTACCGGAATTTCGCATCCCAAAACATGGCAATTGCTGGCTGTACCCGTCAGCGGATCTCAAACAGTGAACCAGGCATGGCAGGAAGGCAATACGCCCATGAGCAATTTGCTGAACCCGGGATTTGGTACCATCATTACCGGTAACGTGCCCAATGCAACCAGCCTGGGATTTGATGCCGCAACCGCAGCCAGTAGCGGACCGGGCATGAAAGTATATAACGCCGCCACAAACGCATGGGATGGGATCGCCAATACCAATACGCTTCCCATAGCCAATAAAAAAGGCTATATGATCTTTATACGTGGTGACAGGTCTGTCACCACTTCATCATCACCTGCAACAACCACCGTACTGAGGGCCAAAGGCCAATTGTATACCGCCAGTGCCGGGCAATTACCGCCATCCAGTTCCGTAGCAGCCAATTCTTTTGAATCGGTGGGCAACCCTTATGCATCTGCCATTGATTTTACACAGATCAGTAAACCCGGACCGGCCTTTATTGACAATACTTTCTACGTTTGGGATCCAACGCTGGCCGGCAGTCAAAACCTGGGTGGATACCAGACCATCAGCAGCACCAACGGTTTCAAACCTGTGCCTGGCGGTACGATAAATTATCCTTCGGATTCTGTCATCACCACTATACAATCCGGACAGGCATTCTTCATACATGCCACCGGTGCCGGTTCGGGCGGAACGATCTCTTTTACGGAGGCCGCCAAAAAGCAGGGTAGCAGCATGGTGTTTCGCGGAAACGGAGAGCAATCTTCCTTAAGGGCTGTGTTATTTGCCGGCAGCCGCCTGGCAGATGCCAACCTGGTTGTCTTCCACGAAACTTATACCAATGCCTATACAGGTGAGGATGCCCTGAAACTGAACAATGCCGGTGAGAACTTCGGCATTGGCCTGGAAGGAAAAGTGATGTCGCTGGAGGCCCGGGAGCCGGTGCGCAACCAGGATACCATCGTTTACAAATTGACAAACCTGCGCAGGCAGGATTATAATATGGTATTCGTTCCCTCGGATATGAACAGGGAGGGATTTACTGCCTGGTTGACCGACCGTTACCTGGGCACAGAAATACCTGTTAGCCTGACCGATAGCACGACTTTTTCTTTTACGGTCAATAACGATCCGGCATCTTCTGCCGATGACCGATTTATACTGGTATTCCGCCAGAATATTGTTCTGCCAGTTACGATCACCAGCATATCCGCTACCCGTAACCGTGATGTTTCGGTTGGGGTACGTTGGTCTGTAGAACAAGAGCTCAGGATCGAAGATTATATTGTGGAAAGAAGTGCAGACGGACAGCGTTTTGATCAGGCAGGGTCCGTGAGGGCATCCGGGCAGTCATCCATGAATTATGAGTGGATCGACAGGCAGGCATTAAAACAAGCCAGTTTTTATCGGGTAAAAGCGATAGGAACGGACGGGGATATCAGGTATACAAAAGTTGCCAGGCTTGCAGCACTCACAGGATCAGAGTCGGTTCGCGTGTTTCCTAACCCGGTTGCTGATCAAACCATCCACCTGTATCTGGATGAAACGGATACGAATTCATATACGGTCAGGTTATATAACCAAACTGGTCAACTTGTATATTCATCACCCATAACAACGGCAGGGAACCAACCGGTTTTAGTTAAAGTAGGAAAGATCCCGGCCGGTATTTACCAGTTGGTATTGACTGCAAATCAAGGTATTAACCAAGAAAAATCCTTACAGGTGGTCATTCTCTAAAGAGGGGAATATTGATTGTAACAGGGCTTTTGGTGTTGTAATGATCTGATAGTGTACAAATTTTACCTGTTTTTCAATATATTTGTTGATTCAAACCAGCCTTTTTATGCAAGTACATCGTTCGTCTTTTGGGGTAAGGTTTTGGCGCCGGCACATGGTTCCCGTGTTCCTTGTGATAGTATGCCTGTTGCATGTGTATCCCCAGGCCCAGGCACAGGTGGCTACTTATTATACATTTTCCCAATCCCTGCAGGCATATAAATCCGATACGTCAACGACATCGACCGTACCTGCCAGTATATTCTCTACGGGTTGGGATGATAATACCTATACCGCATATAAGTTTCCTTTTAATTTCACCTATAACGGTGTTTTGTATACGGGAGGGGTTTCAACGATCGGTCTTGATACCGACGGATGGATGGCTTTCAGCACAACCGGTACAATCACCATGACGGGTACAACAGCCGGTGGTTCCTGGGTGTCTGCATCCAATTCAACGGGCGTGTATCTTAATGGAACGGCAAATAATAACGGTATCTGCGGATTCAACAGCGATTTGGAGGAACAGGACTTTACCACCATTACCGGAAATATCACTACAGGGTCTCCTTTGGTAACTGGCATTTCCAGCCTGATTGATATTCGGGTGGGAATGCGTATCAGCGGAACAGGTATTCCGGATGGAACCGTAATCAATTCGATCAATACAACAACGTCAACGATCAGGCTCAGCGCCAATGCTACCGCAACCACGGCAGGCGTCACCCTCACACCCCGTACCAGTATTTATGCGTTTATCAGGGGCATTGCACCTTACAGGCAGTTTGTGATACAATGGACGCGGGCAACCAGGTTTAATTACCCCGGTGACGATTTTACCTTCCAGATCGTATTGAATGAAGGGGGAGGTAACGCCAACTATCAAACGCTGCAAGCCGTATATGGCATTTGCAAGGCAACGAATACAACAGCGCAAAATGCCCAGGTTGGATTAAGGGGCGCCAGTGCCGCCGATTACAATGCACGTAAAACAACAACCAATTGGTCTGCCACCACAGCAGCCACGGCCAATACCGACGTTTGTACCTTAACGCCGTCCGTATTCCCTGCAACGGGTCTAACTTATACGTGGTCTCCCGCTTGCCTGGCGGTACCATCTAATGCCGGTTCTATTTCCGGTCCTGTTAACGTCTGCCCCGGAACCATTGTCGATTATTCCATACCCGGTGTGCCTGGGGCTATATTTTATAACTGGACCTACACAGGTACGGGTGTTACATTGGCTGGTACATCTACATTACCTACTGTATCTCTTGATTTCGGCTTACTCGCAACGGGTGGCACCCTGACGGTAACGCCGGGTAATTTATGCGGAAGCGGCGCTTCATCCAGTGTGGTGATCTCCATCAATGCCTTGCCAAGCGCATCGATATCTTATCCCTCATCAGCCTATTGCACCAGTTCATCGGTGGTGAATGTAACACAGACGGGGCCGGGCGGTGGAACTTACTCCGCTTCTCCGGCCGGTTTAAGCATCAATGCTACTACAGGCCAGGTTACGCCATCAACCAGTACACCCGGTTCCTACACCATTACGTATAGTTACGTCAGCGGTTGTGCAGGAACTGCCACCACAACCATGCTCGTTGGTACAGGGCCCACCGTTACCACCAGTGCCACACCATCATCGGTTTGCTCCGGGCAGAATGCACAATTATTGGCCAGTGCAGTTGGATCGGGTAACTATACTTACAACAGCATTGCTTACAGTGCGTTGACCCCTTCCGGAAGCCCGACGGTGCTGTATTCTACTTATACTCTTGATGCGATCTCTGCTGCGCAGACCATGCCTTTTACGTTTAGTTTTTATGGTCAAAATATAACCCAGTTCTATGTAAGCACGGAAGGATATGTGCAATTACAAACAGGTACTGCTGTCTCCTGGACCCCACAATTCCTGCCCAATGCAACCGATCCTAATAACATCATTGCTATGGCATGGGACGACCTGATCGTGGACCCAACTACCAATGCCGGGTCTTCTGTGCGGTATTTTGTTAACGGCACTTCTCCCAACAGGGTATTGGTGATAGATTACGTCAACCTCAGGTACCTGGGCGGGACGGGTGCACAAAAAGCCACAGGGCAGATCAGGTTATATGAAGTGGACAATCACATTGAAGTGGCTCTTACCAATATTAATGATAATGGTACTTCCCGAACAAAAACATTGGGGATAGAAAACAATACCGGGAGCCTGGGCCTTAGCCCGGTGGGAAGAAACCTTGCGGTTTGGAATACCAGCAATGAAGCATGGGCATTCTATCCGCCTGCCGGATCGTATACATATTCCTGGAGCCCGTCAACTTTCCTGAGCAGTACGAGCATTGCCAACCCGGTTGCCACAGCTGTTACAGCAACGACCAACTACACGGTAACGGTAACGAATACCAGCACAGGTTGCTCCAGCACGGCAAATCTTTCGGTGCCCCTGGGTAACGTTGGGGCTACCGGTTCGATCACGGGTGTCAATCCGGCTTGTCCAGGTACCACGCAATCCTATTCAATACCGGCCGTTACCAATGCAACGGCATATAACTGGACGTATTCAGGTTCCGGTGTAACGCTTACTGCCACAACGGCGAGCCCGTCCAATTCATTGATCTTTGGGCCATCTGCCACAGGTGGAACGTTGACCGTTACCCCCAGCAATGCTTGTGGAAGTGGAAGCCCGTCCAACCTTAGTATTACCGTAACATCAGTTGCCACAGCTACCATCAGTTATCCGCTGCCTACCTATTGCAGCAATGCTTCGGGTTCGGTTTCCGTTACCCGTACAGGCCCAGCCGGCGGAGCATACAGCACCAGCCCTGCAACCGGATTAACCATCAATACATCAACCGGGGCCATCACGCCATCCAGCAGCACGGCTGGAACTTATACGGTGATCTATACCTATAACAGCGGATCCTGCTCTTCTATAACGGCAACGACCACTGTAACCATTTCCGTACCTCCCACCGTTACAGCCAGTGCCAGTCCTGCCACTATTTGTACAGGCGGTTCTTCACAATTGAATGCAATAGCCAGTTCTTCATCAAATTATACCGTTTCATCCATTGCGCACAACAGCCTGGCCCCTTCAGGCTCACCGACCATATTGTGGAATACGACAACAGATGACGGTATCAGCTCGGCCATTCCCATTCCTTTCAGCTTCAACTTTTACGGCAATGCCATCACGCAATTTTATGTAAGCACTAACGGTCACATACAATTGCAAAATTCCTCGGGGGCATCTAATACGGAACAAACCCTTCCAACTGCAGCCACACCCAACAACGTTATTGCCCTGTCATGGGATGACCTGGTGGTTGACCCGACAAGCAATCCGGGAGCTTTGGTTCGCTATTTTATGAACGGTACCGCACCCAACAGGATCATGGTGATTGATTATGTTAGTTTGCGGTTCTATCTGGGTTCTGGTCAAACGGTAACAGGTCAGATACGCTTATATGAAAGCGATAACCATATTGAGGTGGCCGCTACCACAGTTAACGATAACGGAACAAGCAGGACAAAAACGCTTGGTATTGAAAATAGCACGGGAACATTGGGTTTATCCCCGGCAGGAAGGAACAACATTGTTTGGAATACCAGCAATGAGGCCTGGGCATTTTATCCGCCACCAAGCGTATTTACATATGCCTGGAGTCCTGCAACATATCTGAGTAACACCGCGATCAGTAATCCCCTGGCAACGGCGGTTGGTTCCACCACAGCTTACACCGTAACGGCAACGAATACCAGCACGGGTTGTACGGCTACAGCGAATGTTACGCTGACAGCTACAGCGCCGCTAAATGGAACATACACAGTTGGGGTCAGTGGTAATTATAGCACTTTAACTGCCGCTATCAACGCCTATAATACACAGTGTATCGGCGGACCGGTTGTATTCTCATTGATCGATGCCACTTACAGCACCAGTGAAACATTCCCGATCGTCATCAAGCGGAACTCCTATGCGAGCGCCGTCAATACTCTCACCATCAGGCCGGCCAGCAGTGTGACCGCAACCATTACCGGTTCAGTCAACAGCAATGCCATGATCAAAATAATCGGCAAATACGTCACCATTGATGGATCCAATAACGGCACTAATACGCGAAACCTGACCATCACAAATACCAATAATAATTCAGCCGTAGTCGTTCACATCGGTTCCAGCGGCACCACGGCAGTTCAAAATGTAACCATTAAAAATTGCAACCTGGTTGATGGAACCAATAATGATTTAAGTTATACCTCGGCAGTGTCGGTTTCAGACAGCTCAGTCATTGGATCGGCTGGATACTTCAATAATATCACGATCCAAAACAACAACATTCAAAAGGGGGAATTCGGCATTGATGTACTGGCGGTCAAGTCAACAGGAAATGGAAGCGGTACCGTGATCAGCCAAAACCTGATGAATTCGACAGCGGGCAACGCACTTAGTGAAGGTGGAATTTATCTTGAAGGGGTGGATGGGGCGCTGATCAGCCAGAATAACGTGGGCAATTTTAATGCGGCAACGGCTGAAGTGGACTATGGGGTATGGATTGCCTTAGGATGCCGGAATATAACTGTGGATAAAAATGTGATACACGATATCAGGTATACCGGTACATCAGGTTATACCGGGCAGGGATTAATGGTCAGCACTGGGGAATCCAGTGCCAATGTGACCATCAGCAATAATATGTTTTATGCGATCATTGGAGATGCGGATTCATATGTAACCTTCGGGGCTGCGTATTCTCCTGTGGCCATTTATCTCTATGGCAGTTCGCCGGTAAGCCAGACCGGCATCAATATCTATTACAACACGATATTCATGGATGGATTGACGTTGAACAAAACGAATGCATTATCCATCGGCATTGCCATTGAAGACAATAACATAGCAACCCTTAAAAACAATATCATCCATAATAAACTAGGCAGGAGTGGAACCCTTGGTATTGGCACGGTCTGCATAGCGCTGGAAAATTCGGCCAGCCAGTTGCAGAACAGTAATTACAACAATTATTTTTGTAACCCCGGCGGTTCGGGCGCCAGTATCATAGGGCGTATCGGTTCAACAAATTATACCACGTTGGCTACCTGGCAAGCGGCCATTTCGCAGGAAGCCAATGCCAAAAATATATTGCCAGTCTATGTTTCCACCACCGATCTTCACCTGATCCCAGCCAGTAACCTGGCGCTCAGTAATGCCGGAACGCCGGTTTCAGGAGTGAACGACGATTATGATGCGCAAACCAGGAATGGCCTGACACCTGATATCGGTTGTGATGAATGGATCGAGCCCAACAAGGGATCATGGGTTGGACTGGTTTCCACCGACTGGATGAATGCGGCTAACTGGGAATCGAACTTTATACCCACATCTACAACTGATGTAACCATCACAGGCGGATATACTTTCATGCCCACATTATCGGTTGATACTACTATCAGAAACCTGTCTCTTTCAGCACCAGGGGCGCCTTCCAATATTCCATTACTGACACTCAACAATGCAGCGCTGAAAGTGTTGGGGACCATCACCAGAACCGGAGGAAGTATCAATGGTTCTAACGGAACCCTGGCCATGAACGGTTCAGGGCCGCAGAGTATTCCTGCCAGCCTGTTTCAAAATAACAACCTCAAACACCTGATCATCGGTAATACCAACGGGGTAACCGGGGTAACACTCGACGGAACCCTGGATATTTATGGTTCAGTCACCTTTTCGGCCGCAGGTCAACGGCTTACCACCAATGATAACCTGACCTTTAAATCGAACCTGGCCGGCACTGCCTGGCTAGGCAACGTTACAGGTAAGGTCATCAACGGAAAAGCAACCGTGGAAAGATATATCTCAACCGGTGTAAGCCACGGAAAAGGATGGCAATTTGTATCTGTGCCACTCAAGGGTACACAAACCATCAACCAGGCATGGCAGGATACGGCCACTTCGGTTAACCAAAACCGTTATAGTGGATACGGCACTCAACTCGTCAGCAATATTTCTCCCTTGCCTTCCCTGTTTGATGCGGCTGGTTCAGGCCCTTCCCTGAAAACCTATAATCCCGCCTCCAATGCCTGGGATGGTGTATTGAACACCACGTCAACAGCCATTTCCAATAAAAAGGGGTACATGGTGTTTGTCAGGGGCGACAGGTCGGTTACTACCGTTAATGGTTCGGCTGTACCCACAGTACTCCGGGCAAAGGGTACATTGTATACCACCGGCGCCGATCTGCCACCATCCACAACGGTATTGGCCAACAAATATGAAACTATCGGTAACCCGTATGCCTCGGCCATTGACTTTTTGACGATCAACAAACCACCCGCTGCACAGGTGGATGATGCTTTTTATGTATGGGATCCCTTACGGTACGGACTATGGGGCTATGGGGCTTTTCAGACTATTTCATCATCGAATGGATATAAACCAATACCCGGGGGCACGGCCAATTACACCACAGGGGTAACCAAAACCCGTATTGAGTCTGGACAGGCATTTGCTGTGCACGCCACAGGCCCTTCTTCCGGTGGATCGATTTCCTTCACTGAAACAGCAAAACTGAGCGGCAGCCAGACGGTATTCAGACAGCCATCCCAGCGACTGCAGGATAGGCAGTTCATCAACTGCAGCCTGTATGGTCTCAGCAGCACATTCATGTACCTCGCCGATGCTAACGTGGTGGCGATTGATGAACAATTCGACGCGGCCTACGACCATGATGACGCACTGAAACTGCCGAACCCGGGAGAGAATTTCGGGATCCGCATAGATACTGCGACGGTTGCCCTGGAGGCCAGGAAGCCGGTACAGGCTTCGGATACAGTGCATTATTGGCTGACCAACCTTCGCAGGCAGCAATACCAATTCCGGTTTTTCCCGGAAAAAATGGAGCAAGTTAACCACGCGGCATTCCTGTACGACCGTTTCAGGCTGTTATACATTCCCGTTAGTTTGACGGACAGTACACAGGTCGACTTTGAAGTGAACGATCAGCCGGGTTCTTCAGCGCCGAACAGGTTTATACTTGTATTCAAGCCGGTGCAGACGGTACCGGTTACATTCACCGGAATTTCGGCAACAAGAAAAGATTCAAGGCATGCCGAGCTCATGTTTACAGTGGAAAATGAATTGCAAATACAGCACTACGAAATACAGCGCTCTGTGAACGGGCGGGATTTTAACCGTATCGCAGATATGAGCCCTGGAAATAACCAGGGTGGGGCTGCCGAATATCTGTATGCGGATAACGGAGTCAACGAAGGTATCTTCTTTTACAGGGTTAAGGCCATCAGTCGTGATGGAAGAGAACAGTTCAGCAAAATCGCCAATATTGCCCCGGTGCATGATCAGTCATTATTCAGTATATATCCGAACCCTGTCACCAACGGGCTTATTCAAATCTATGCTTCCAACAAGCCATCCGGTAATTATGCTGTCCAGGTCATCAATGCAGGGGGGCAGATTGTCTGGCAGGATCAGATCAATGTTCAAGCCACGCAGGATCGCTTTGATATAAAGCCCACCATTAATCTTGCATCCGGTCAGTACCAGGTCAGGATCCTGCCCGGATCCGGGGAACCAACCGTATTGTCCATTCAGGTCAAATAAAGCTGTTATCCCAATGAAGTAACGCGGGGGCATCCTCCTGCGCACATAAAGGCATGCCATTTTCTTAACTGGTTATTTTTCAGCCATCCATTTTCATATCATCATACCACTTATCAAAAACTAACTGGGGGGAGGAGAATTTGATGATTATTTAACCGGTCACTTATAGACCGGCTCGATATTTGGCGTTAGTTTTGTGCCTGCTACTGACATCCAACCCTTCGAAAATTCCTTGATATATTACCACATGAACATAAGATAACAAGATAAATATATATAATGAAAAAATTTTACTTGATGAGTTGTGGCAGCATCCGTACAATCATGGGCCATCTGTTCATGGTATGTTTGATTTTAATTTTGGCTACTGGAACAACCCATGCACAGGTTTTTTCCAACGACATTACAGACCCCGCTCCATATACCAGTAACCCATTTATAATAGGTCAAGTTGAAAATGCCAATATTTCGGCAAGTGGTATAGGCCGCGGCAGCGGGATCTCGGGAAATGCCGGATCAAACAGGTATAACACGGTCAACTGGGGCAATGCTTCCCTGGATGTAAACAAATACTTCACGTTTACCATCACGCCGGATGCCGGATACCTGGTCAATTACAGCAGTTTCAATTTCACTTTACAAAGATCAAGTGCAGGCTCTCCGAGCAATTTTAACCTGCGCAGTAGTTTGGATGGATTTGCAACAAATATTGATATCACGGTCAATTATACTGGTACCAGTTCGTCAGGTGCTAATTTTACCATTAGTCTGGCGGCTGCATCTTTTCAGAATGTAACAACAGCGATTGAATTCAGGTTATATGGATATAGCTCGTCCAACACCGGGGCTACCTGTAGTGTGAATGATTTTATTTTCAATGGTACGGTATTGCAGGCGCCGACCTTGTATGTGACCGACCTGACAGGCTTTGGGGATGTATGTATCAATACCGTGCCGGGTACCAATGCTTTCGATATTACAGGCGTTAACCTGACCACAGCCAATGTTACGATTGGGCCCTTAAGCGGTTACCAGTTTTCAACGAACAACAGTAGCTTTTTTAATAGCCTGAGCCTAACCCATGCTGCGGGGTCCTATGCCCAAACGATCTATGTGAAATTCCTGCCCACTTCAGCGATTTCTTATGCTGGCAATATTTCGGTGGGCGGTGGGGGTGCCAGTACGGTGTCGGTACCTGTAACCGGATCGGGTGTCAACACCAAACCGGAATTAACGGATGGTTCCGTGTCCGCTATCACAACGAATTCGGCTGTCATCTCCGCCAATATTACAGCAACAGGTTGTTCGGCGATCAGCGGTTATGGTATTGAATACAGCACTACGCCAGGCTTTGCCAATGGCAGTGGCACCTCTGTTCCTTCAGGCAACTTATCCGGGGGCTTATACTCCGTCAGCCTTTCATCGCTTGTAACTCCCGGCACCACATTCTATTTTCACACGTATGCTACCAACAATGGCGGTACCACATACGGAACAGAAAATTCTTTCACACTGTTACCTGTGTCGGCATTATTAAGCGTACCCGTTTCCGGTTCAGGTTCTTTAGCCGGTTTTGGAAATGTGTGCATCAATACCGGAACGGTCACCAATAATTTTAAACTCAACGGTTATTTGTTGAATGGAACCAATATCAGCATCGGTCCACTGGCCGGGTTCAGTTTTTCAACCAACAGCGGCGGGCCATTCAACAATACGCTTGTGCTGACATCCCCCGGAAGTGGATATAGTTATACTTCAGGCACTTTATCCGGTTGTACGATCTATGTCAGGTTCAGTCCCTTGTTGGTACAGTCGTATAATGGGCATATACCGATCAGCGGGGGAGGTGCCCCGG
>RRZU010602562.1_pt1 | contig 17018 bp, 31 predicted proteins | sample 2165561 | NCBI WGS metagenome assembly RRZU01 (sample SAMN10456909, study PRJNA506462) | wastewater metagenome | isolation source: wastewater sludge | place: USA: Moscow, Idaho | reverse complement strand
TATTATAGCTTAAAAAACTTAATATTAATTGTTATTTTCTAACTATTTTTATCACAATTAAAGAGAAATTATAATAACATCCGCAATTAAAAATTAGGAAAAGTGTGTAAATCAAAATGAGTATTTTAATCACAGGTGGAGCAGGTTACATAGGGAGTCATACTTTAATAGAGTTAAATAAAGCTGGGTATGATTTCGTAGTTTATGATAATCTATCAAACTCTTCATCTGAAAGCTTAAGTAGAGTTGAAAAATTAATCAATAAAAAAATTGAGTTTATTCAAGGTGATATTAGGGATAATGAAGCTTTAAAAAGAGTTTTTAAAAAATATTCTATTGATTCTGTTATTCATTTTGCAGTTGAAAAACCACTTGAGTATTATGATAATAATGTAGTAGGAACTCTAAGACTTCTTGAAGTAATGAAAGAGTTTGATTGTAAAAAAATAGTTCTGCTACAGTTTATGGAAATCCAGCTACTACACCAATAGTTGAAAACTTTCCAATAGGAAGTACAACAAATCCTTATGGTGCAAGCAAATATATGATTGAAAGAATTTTAGAAGATTTATATATGAGTGATAACTCTTTTAAAATAGCAATTTTAAGATACTTTAATCCAGTTGGTGCCCATGAGAGTGGAATGATCCAAATGGAATACCAAATGCCATTTATCTCTCAAGTAGCTGTTGGAAAAAGAGAATATTTAAATGTATTTGGAAATGATTATGATACACATGATGGAACAGGTGTAAGAGATTATATTCATGTGGTTGATTTAGCATACGGACATGTTAAAGCAATAGATTATCTAAATAACTCAAATAATATAAAAGTAAATCTTGGTACCGGTATTGGTTACTCTGTTCTTGATGTACTTAAAGCATATGAGAAAGTAAGTAATACTAAAATTCCATATAAGATAGTGGATAGAAGAGCAGGTGATATAGCAAATCCAAAATTTGCAAAAGATGTTTTAGGCTGGGAAGCTAAAAAAAATTTAGATGATATGTGCCAAGATAGTTATAAATGGCAAAAAATGAATCCAAAAATCATAAATTTTTGAAATTTTTTGATAAAAATCAAAAAAGAGTCATTTGGTTGGTATAATTATTACGTAAAAATTATACTGATGTGTTATTAAGTAAATTAAATATCAAAAGGAAAGGGATAATATTAGCAGGTGGAAGCGGTACAAGATTGTATCCAATTACAAAAGGGGTATCAAAACAATTAGTTCCAATATATCCACTTTCAGTTTTGATGTTAGCAGGTATTCAGGATGTGCTTATAATAACAACAAGGTTTTATAAATCTATTAGGTGATGGAAGTGATATTGGAATGAAATTTTCTTATGTAATTCAACCAAGTCCAGATGGATTAGCTCAGGCATTTTTATTAGGTGAAGAATTTTTAGATGGTGATGATGCTTGTTTAGTCTTAGGAGATAATATTTTTTATGGATTAACTCAACTTCTATCAAACTCAATCAAAAATGCAACAGTATTATGTAAATGATATGGTGTTGCTGGATTTGATGAAAAAGGTAATGTTACTTCAATCGAAGAAAAACCAGAAATTCCAAAATCAAACTATGCTGTAGTAGGACTTTATTTTTATCCAAATGATGTAGTAAAAAAAGCAAAACCATCTCCTAGAGGTGAATTACTACTTTAAATGAAATGAAAATAGAACTGATGGATATGCATGGCTTGATACTGGTACTCATGAAAGCTTACTGGAGGCTAGTTCAAACGATTGAAAATAGACAAGGACTAAAAGTAGCATGTTTAGAAGAAATGAGATATATAACTTTTGGAATTAAAGAAAAATCAATACCTGATTAAAAGAGCTAATCAACCAAGGACTTATAAATAATGAACAAATATTCCTGATTGAACCAACCGTTCATGGTGATACTTTGTAGAAACATTTAGAAGAGTTTTTAGGATATAAACTTTTGTCAAGATAATGAATCAAAAGGGGTCCTTCGTGGACTTCCACCATTTGCTCAAACAAAACTAGTACGTGTAATTGAAGGTAAAGTTTTAGATATTAGAAAAAACTCTCCAACCTTTGGGCAGCTGTAGAATTAAGTGCTGAAAATAAAAGACAACTTTTAGTTCCTAGAGGATTTGCTCATGGTTTTGTAGTACTTGAAAATGATACAGTATTTGCTTATAAAGTTGATAACTATTATAGCCCTGAGTGTGATAGAGGAATATCTTTTGATGATGAGAGTTTAAATATAGATTGGATTTTAGAAAAACTATCAGAAAAAGACACAAAACAACCAAAACTAAATGATTTGGAGTGGATTATTATGCTTAACAAAAATTACAACGTTTTAGTTACAGGTTTTATAGGTAAAAATCTACTAAAAAAATTAGATAATTTACAAAATATAAACATATTAGAAATAATACAGAGATTTATCTTGAAGAGTGTATATCAAAATCAGATTTTATAATTCATCTTGCAGGAGAAGTAAGACCAAATAGTAGTGAGAATGAATTTAAAAATTCAAATGTTTTATTAATTTTAGAAAAACAAAATAAAATAATTCCTATTCTACTTGCTTCTAGTATTCACGCTCAATGAGTATGGCAAAACAAAAAGAGAATCAGAATTATTAATAGAAAGAATTGTTTTATTTATAGACTTCCTCATGTATTTGGTGAAGAATGTAAGCCAAACTATAATTCTGTTATTAGTACAATAATATAAATGTATTTGATAGAAATATTGAAATGCATTATGTTTATGTAGTTGATGAATTTTTACAAACAGAAAAATATATGTTGAGCCTAAAAAAGTGTATCAGACAACATTGGGCGAAGTAGTAGATTTTATTTCATAGCAAATAATGAGTTTAAACAAAAACTTACCAGGAGATTAAATGCAAACTTTGTACCATATTTCCTAGATTATAATCTTGTAAACCTCCTAACTTACGCAGGATAACCTAAAATAATCCTAGATATTCACTTTGCAGCTGAATCTCATGTGGATAACTCAATCAAAAATCCAGGAGTATTTGTCCAAACATTTACCCTTATAGATGTAGCATATAAATAAACCTTTTTCTTATAAAGGAAAATATCAAGATTGTATGGAACTCTTTCTCTTGACCCAAATGATTTGTCAACTCCTTATGCTCCAAACTCTCCATATTCTGCAAGTAAGGCTTCGAGCGATATGATAATGAGACTTACGGTATGAATACTGTAATCACAAACAACATGATGAAAAGTTAATTCCTACTATTATAAGAAATGCACTAAAAGGGAACCCAATTCCTATTTATGGAGATGGTAAGAATATTAGAGATTGGTTATATGTACTTGTAAGGGGATAGACTTAGTTTATCACAATGGTAAGAAAGGTGAGACATATAATATTGGTGGAAGAAATGAAAGAACAAATCTTCAGATAGTAGATAGAATTTCTTGATAAAGAAGTTCCAAAAGAAAAGTCTTATAAAGAGTTAATCTCTTTCGTAGAAGATAGAGCAGGACATGATAGAAGATACGCAATAGATGCAAGAATGACTTAGGTTGGAAAGCAGATGAGAATTTTGATAGTGGGATTGTTAAGACTATTGAGTGGTATTCTTTAGGAACTCAAAAATGAAAATCGCAATAGCAGGAACAGGTTACGTAGGCTTGTCAAATGGTATCTCAATAGCCTTAGATATCATCCCTGAAAAAAGGTATTTCTCCAATTGAAGATAAAGAAATAGAGGAATATCTTCCTAAAGTAGTTTTGAATAATTCATTTAGATAAAAATGAAGCATATAAAAATGCGGATTTTATAATCATAGCAACGGATTATGACCCTGAAACAAACTACTTCAATACAAAATCAGTAGTCAAAGATGTATTAAGTATAAATCCAAATGCAACAATGATAATAAAGTTATACAAAAAGAAAAATTTAATATAATTTTTACGAGAAGGGAAGGCACTATACCCAAGTAGGTGAACAAAGAGCAGAGATTTTTGCAAATCTATTATCACAAGGTGCTATGAAAAAAGATATTCCTATACTTTTTACAGAAGCTATAAAACTATTTTCAAATACTTATCTTGCATACTTCAATGAGCTTGAATCTCATGGATTAAATACAGAACAAATTATAAAAGGTGTTGGATTAGATCCAAGAATTGGTAACCATTATAATAATCCTAGTTTTGGATATGGAGGTTATTGTCTTCCAAAGGACAACAACTTATAGTGATGTACCAAGTAACTTAATAGAAGCAATAGTAAAATCAAACTCTACAAGAAAAGATTTTATAGCTGATAGTATAATAAAAAGAAAATCAAAGATAGTAGGTATTTTTAGACTTGTGATGAAAAGTGGAAGTGATAATTTTAGATCAAGTGCAATTCAAGGAATTATGAAAAGAATAAAAGCAAAAGGTATAGAAGTAGTAGTATATGAACCTACACTAAAAGAAGATAATTTCTTTAACTCAAGAGTAATAAAAGAGTTTAAAAAAATATCAGATGTGATAATAGCAAATAGAAAAAGTGAAACTTTGAAAGATGTGGAAGACAAAGTTTATACTAGAGATATTTTTGGAAATGATTAAGGAAAAGAATTGAAAATACTAGTAACAGCAGGTTTTATAGGATACCACTTAGCAAAAAAACTTCTAGAAAGGGGTGATATAGTAATAGGACTTGATAATATAAATGACTATTATGATGTAAACCTAAAATATGCAAGATTAAATGATAAAAATGAACTAGTAACTTCAAAAAACAACCCAAATTTGTAAAAATGGATTTATCAGATACTGAAAATATTTATAAACTTTTTGAATCTCAAAAGTTTGTAATCTAGCAGGAATAAGATACTCTATAGAAAATCCCCATGCTTATATAAAAGGTTTTATGAATATCCTAGAAGCTTGTAGGCATAATGATATAAAAAATCTATCTTATGCAAGTATATGGACTAAATAAATCACAGCCATTTAAAACAAGTGACCATACAGACCATCCAATAAGCCTTTATGCAGCAACAAAAAAATCAAATGATGGCTCATACATATAGTCATCTTTATAATATCTCAACAACAGGATTGAGATTTTTTACAGTTTATGGACCTGATATGCTTTTTGCAGATGCTAAATAAAAGTATTTAACCATGAGTAGAGATTTTACCTATGTAGCTGATATAGTAGATGGAATAATCAAAGTAATAGATAATCCAGCAAAAACTTTGATGCACAAAATCCAAATCCAGATATATCAAGCGCACCTTATAGAATATATAACGCACCAGTTCAACTGTTAGAATCTACTATTGGGATAGAAGCTAAAAAGAATTTTATGGATATGCAAGCAGGAGATGTCGTATGCAGATACGAATGATTTAATCAAAGATTTTGGTTATAAACCTGATACTAAATTAGGTGAATTTGTGAAGTTTTATAGGATAACCAAATGAGACTATCTCAAAGATATATAGAAGTTATAAAAAAATACTTTAAAGAATTTTTCCAAAATGGTGAAATATATCTTTTTGGGATGATAGTAAAAAAGGTGGAGATATAGATTTGTATCTTGTACTTAAAGAACACTCAAATCTTTTTGAAAAAAAGATAAAATTTTTATCAAGAATTGGGTGAACAAAAAATCGATGTAGTATTCAATACAGATAGTTCAAGACTTATAGAAAAGGAGGCAATACAATGGGGAATAAAACTTTAGTTTATAAACAAAAAGTAATTGATAACTTAAATGAGAGTAATAAACATCTTTTAAGACTTGAAAATGCCTTTGGAGCTTTGAAAAGGCATTATACTTTTCCTATAAATATGGAGAATTTTAAAGTAATTTTAGAAAATATTGAGCATTTGGCATATAGTGACCAAATCATTTATAGATTTTCAAAACTTCAAGATTGCATGGGAGCTAAACTTTTCAAATCGGTTCTTCTTTATGAAGGTGAAAATGTAAACAAACCTTTTTTAAATCAACTGGAAGCTATTGATATTATAAATGTTGATGAATGGTTTGACCTTAGAAATGAAATAGCTCACGATTATGAAATAGCTATAAATTAAAAAGTGATTTGAAAGAAGTGTTAGATGCTATTGAAGAATTGGTGAAATAAAAAAAGACTTCTTTTCACTTCAAGGGGCAAACTATATATTACCTCTTCCATATTTGGTGCGAGTATTTGATTTAACTGCAACTAGAGAGATAATAAAGCAAAAGTTTGATATTTAGCTTTGAAAAATGCACTTATCTATTTTGGTTTTTTCAAGGGATGAATATATCTTCAAGAGTACTTTTTACCATAGCTATATTTATTTTTGTACAAGAAAAAAATGATTTTTATATGGTACCTGTTTTAAGTAGTTTGGGAACAATTATAGGTGCTCTTTATTTTATCAGAACAAATTTTGATATAAAGTTTACTTTTCAAAAAATAACTACTTTAAATGAAGCACATCATATTTGGCTATAAGTCTTTACACTATCTCAACAACTTTTTACAATAGTTGGATACTTTGCAGCAGCAGATAAAATCATACAAGCTTGATGGGTCCAATTTCTCAAACTATTTATCCTTATATATCTAAAAAAGTTCACCACTCAAAACAAGAAGGATTAAAAAAGTTGTTCTTTATGTAGGTATCTTTGTTTATTTGCAGAGTTTTTAGTGAATTTACTACTTGGAACGGAATATCAAAATTCTATAATTATAGTGCAAATATTGGCTCTGATGCCATTTATGATAGGACTTAGCAATGTTTTTGGTATTCAAACTTTGAAAGAAAAAAGCCTTTTAGTCAGATACTTATAGTTGGAAGTATTATTAATCTTATACTTGTACCTTTATATCAACATATTGGTTCAGCTATATCAGTGCTTATAGTAGAAAGTTTTATAACAATAGCTATGTTTATATATTTACAAAAAAATTAATAAATAAATAATGATAGATTACATAATAGTGGGCTCAGGTCTTGCAGGTGTTGTAATGGCAACTCAACTAAATAATAGAAAAACGCAACCATGTCGGTGGAAATTGTTACGATTTTAAAGATGAAAATAATATTTTGATTCACAAATATGGACAACAAAGAAGTGATTATCTATCATCATGGGATATCTATAATCACGAAGTTTTAGCTTATATTGATGGTAAAAAAGTTTCTATTCCTACTTCAAAAGCAAAAGCCTTAGAAACTTATGACTCAAAAGTTCCAATCTTAGAGCTTAAAAAATCAACAGATAAAGATTTACAGTTTTTAGCAGATTTCATCTATGACAAAATATTTGTAAAACAGTGGGGTATGAGACCAGAAGAGATGGATGGAGCAGTTACTGCAAGAGTGCCTGTATTTATAGGTCGTGATAATAGATATTTTAACGATAGCTATCTGACAATGGCTATACAAATATGATAAATAAAATGTTAGACCACAAAAACATCAAAATAATGCTAAATGCAGACTTTAAAGAAATATGTGAACTAAAAGAAAAAGATTTTTATCTTTTTGGCTCAAAATTTGATGGTAAAGTTATCTATACAGGACAAATAGATGAACTCTTTGACTATAAGTTTGGAGAGTTGCGTAGAGATGAAATTTGAAACAATAGAAAAAGAGTTTTATCAAGAAAAAGCAACAGTAAACTATCCGAATGATTATGACTTTACACGAATTTAAACACATTCACCTAAAACTACTATTTTAAAAGAGTATCCGCAAGAGTATATAATAGGGCAAAACACACCGTATTACCCAATTTTCACAAATGAAAATCAAGAGAAATATAGTAAATATTTAGAGTATTCAAAAAAGTTTAATAATCTTGTGATGTTAGGAATATAAATACTATGATATGGATGAAAGAGCTTTAGAAATATTTGAGGGAGAGGTGAAATGATTAAATATAAAGAGACAGTTTGTGCGGTTGTCGTAACTTACAATAGGAAAGAATTACTCATAGAGTGTTTGAATGCACTATGTAAACAAACAAGACCAATAGATAATGACGGTACAGCAGAACTATTACTTGAAAATGGCTATATTAATGAATTGCCTTATGAAAATTTTGATGAACCTTTTGAGATGGCGACAGATTTTGATAATAGTGTTTTCATAGGTTTTTTTGATGATGGATTACCTAAGCCTGATATGAATACAAAAAAAGAAATAATTAAAATCTATTATATAAAAACACTGGGGGAGCTGGTGGATTTCATGAGGGTGTAAAACGAGGCTATGAAAAAGGTTATGATTGGCTTTGGCTGATGGATGATGATGTAGAACCGTTGCAAAATGGTTTAGAGAAATATTCTTATATTTCTGGTTGTATACAGCCTTCAAGAATATATTCAAATGGAGATAGAGCTTATTGGGATGGATATATTGAAGAAGAAACTGGATATGCAATCACTAATAATGATGAATTTATAAACTTTAAAGAATGGAATAGGTTGTTTTGAAGGAATGCTATTGCAATCTAAGCTTGTTGAAAAAGTTGGATTGCCAGATGCAAGATTTTTTATGGCTGCTGATGATACGATACAAACTGTCTAAGGTTACAAATAATATTTATATCAAAGATGTTTGTTTGATAAAAAAAATAGACAAGAGAAAAGCAAAATTTTCAAATTTAGAATTTAGAAATAGACTTGGATATGTTTCAAGAATTATTTCTCGACGAAAGTGGCTTTATTACATTCGTTCATTTTTATCTGTTGTAAAGTTTATGGGTAAGTCTCTTTTAACCTTAGATATTAAAAAATCATTTATTGCTCTTAAGGGATATTTCGATGGTATTAATGAGATTTGGGGTAAAGAAAAGGAATATTTATGAATGGAAAAAGCAGATGACAAGTTATAAATTAGTTGATTTTAAAACTTTGGGTTCTCTTATAGCTATTGAAGAGGGATATAATGCACCTTTTGAAATAAAAAGAGTTTATTATATCTTTGATACAAAGGAAGAGGTTTTCATGCTCATATCAAATAGCCATTGTCGTAAAAGGTAGTTGTACATTTGTACTTGATGATGGAGAAAAAAGAGAAGAGATAAAACTTGATAATAAAGGACTTTTTATGTGGAGAGAGATGAAAGATTTTAGTTCTGATTGTGTTTTAGTAGTATTAGCAAGTGAACATTATGATGAGAGTGATTATGATAAATTTTTAAAGGAAGTAAAAAAATTTGTATTACTGGAAAAAACAATATAGCAGTCGAAATTTTGCTTTATTTACTTGAGGAAGGTATAAAAAAAGCAAATATTTGCGTTATTCCAAATAAAACTGATGAAGGAAAGGTCTCTTTTAAAAAAAGCAAATGAAATTGGTATTGAAACGAAAACTTTAGAAGATATTTATTCTATTGAAAATTTAATATTTTTATCTTTGGAATTTGATAGAATAGTAAATCCAAACAAATTTAAATCAAATAAATTATTTAATATTCATTTACCAAAATATAAAGGAATGTTTACTTCAATTATACCAATTTTAAACGACAGGTGTAACATTTCATAAAATTGACAAAGGTATAGATACTGGAGAGATAATTGCTCAAAAAGAATTTGAAATTGCCTTGTTTGATAATGCTAGAGATATTTATCATAATGGAATTTTATTAGTAAAACAATGTTTAGAAAAATGAATTTATTGAAAGTAAACCTCAAAATTTAAGAGAATCTTCATACTTTTCAAAAAGTGCTATAGATTTCAAAAATATAAATATAGACTTAAATCAATAAATATTCATAACCAAATAAGAGCTTTTAATTTTAGAGAATATCAAGTGCCAAAAGTTTTTGATTTAAATATAATTCAAGTTCTAAGAAAAAAGTAGGATCAATTTTATTTGAAAATGATATTTCTTACGTAATAAGTACCATTGATAATGATATTGTATTATATAAAGACAAGGTAAAAGATTTGTTTTTAGCTTGTGAAAATGGCTCAAGTGAATTGACAAATAAATTATTGCATATTCCAAAAATTGTTAATATACAAAATGAAAATGGTTGGACTGCACTTATAATAGCTATATATAATAATCAAAAAGAAATTGTTAAAACTTTATTGATGAATGGTGCTGATTTAAATATATGTAATTTTAAAGGAACAACTCCTTTAATGTATGCAAAAAGCGCATTTGTAAAGCATAATGACCCAGAAATTTTACAATTATTATTAAGTTTTGATGTAGATATTTATCAAAAAGATTATTTAGAAAAGAATGTTTTGGATTATTGTTTAGAAAATAATGAGATTATAAAGGAAATGATTCCATTTTTAGATTTAATGCTCAATATAAAGCTGAATTAATTGAAGCTTGTACACGAGTAATAGATAGTGGTTGGTATATTCAAGGAAATGAATGTAAAGAGTTTGACAAAGAGTTTGCAGAGTATTGCGGAACCAAATATGCTATCGGTCTTGATGCACTTATTTTGATACTCAGAGTTAGGTTTTATGAATGATGGCGATGAAATAATAGTTCCTTCAAATACATATATAGCTTAGCGATATCACAAAATAATCTTGTGCCTATTTTAGTAGAGCCTGATATAAATACATATTTGATAGACCCTTCAAAAATAGAAGAAAAAATCACTTCAAAAACAAAAGCAATTTTGCCAGTACATCTTTATGGTCAAACTTGTGAGATGGATAAGATTGAGAAAATCGCAAAACAATATAACTTAAAAGTGATAGAAGATTCAGCTCAATCTCATGGTGCATACTTTGGAGATAAAAGAAGTGGTAATCTAGGAGATGCTAGTGGATTTAGCTTTTATCCTGGAAAAAACCTTGGGGATGGTGGAGCAGTAACTACAAATGACGAAGAATTAGCAAATGCTATCAAAGCACTTGGAAACTATGGAAGTCATAAAAAATATGAAAATCTTTACAAAGGTGTAAATAGCAGGCTTGATGAGATGCAAGCAGCGATACTTAGAGTAAAACTAAGATATTTAGATGATGAATCAAATAAAAGAAGAGAGATAGCAAACTACTATCTTGAGAATATCAAAAATTAATTTTACCAACAGTTAGAGCAGAAGATAATCATGTTTGTAATCAGAACAAATCTTTTAGATAATGGTATACAATACCGCCACATAAACAAAATGCTTATACCGAGTGGAATAATGAAAACTACCCCATAAGTGAACAATGAAGTTTTGAGTTTGCCTATTAGTGGTGTACAGAGTTTAGAAGATACTGTAAAAATAGTTCAAATTTTGAATCAATACAAATAAAGGTAAATCATTGATAAAAGAACATCTTAAAAAAAATAGAATTGTATTAAGTATTTATGAGTCTATTTTTCAAAGACCTATTAAAAACTATTTTAAGAAAAATCATTCTAAAAGAGTACTGTTTTCATATAGTACTTATCATTTTGATAAGAAACACTCAAATTATCAAGAGTCATTATTTATTGCTAAAATTTTCGATGAAATGGGATATATCGTAGATATTTACAATAACCATCGTGAAAATAAAATAGATTTTGATAACTATGATGTTGTATTTGGTGAAGGTCTGCCAATTTTTCAGGCAATACAACAAAATACAAAAGCTACAACTATATATTATGCTACAGGTTCTCATCCATGGCAATGCAGTGAAGCTAGTTTAAATAGAGTTATAGATTACTATAAGAGAAATAACTTTCTTGCACTAGATTCGACAAGACTTCAAGATTATAAATGGGGATTGGCAGCATCTCTAAGCGATGCAGTTATAGTCATAGGAAATGACAATACAAAAAAAACTTTTGTAAATAATGGAGCAAGTCATATTTATAAAATAAATCCAACTTTTCATATAAAAAAAGGTATGAATAAAATAAAAAAAGTACAAGAGTCTTCAAAATCTATGCTTTATTTTGCTAGCTATGGACTACTCCATAAAGGCTTGGATTTAGCTGTTGAAGCTTTTAGAGAGTTTCCTGAATGGACTTTACATGTATGTGGATATACCAAAAGAGAAAGTGAATTTATGCAATCTTTGAATCTACCAAGAAATATTATTGTGCATGGTTTTATTGATATTGAATCAAGTTTGTTTCAAGAATTATCTGAACAGTGTGGATATGTGATATTACCATCAAGTTCTGAAGGTATAGCAACTGCTGTTCTAACAGCTATGGGTAGAGGAGCTATGATACCTGTAGTTACAAAGGAGTGTGGAATAGATGTAGATGATTTTGGTATTTTAATCGATGATTTAACAATTAAATCAGTCAAAAAGGCTATAGAACACTGTGAGATGATAAGTTATGATGAGTTAATGATAAACTCAAAAAAAGCCATGGAAAAAGCATATGATGCATATACTCTTCTAAATTATGAAAACACAATGAAAGAGCATTTAAATACTATTTTAATAGGAGCAAAAAATGGATGAACTAGTTAGTGTATTAATCCCTCTTTATAATCATGAACAATATATCAATGAGTGCCTGGATTCAATTAAAAATCAAACATATAGTAACATAGAGGTAATCATAGTAAATGATGGTTCAAGTGATAATTCAGAAAAAATAGTAAAACAGTGGATTGAAAATAATCCTAATCTAAATATAAAATATATTTCACAAGAAAATCAAGGTGTTACAAAGACATTAAATAAAATGATAGGTTTATCAAAGGGTGAATATATAACCCTTTGTGCAAGTGATGATGTTCTTAAGGAAGAAAGTATAGAAAAAAGAGTGGAATTTTTAATCTGTCTTTAAAAGCCTGTATAGGCGATGCAAATGTTATAGGGACAAATTCAGAATTTGTTGATGAAAGTGCAATGAAATCTTTATTTTATGCTGACTATAAAAGATTAGAAAACAATATCGTAAATGAATTAGTACTTAATTGGTCTGTTGTGGGTCCTACGTTTTTAGCAAAAAAATCTTTATATGAAAAAGTTGGAATGTATGACGAAAATTTGTTGGTAGAAGATAGAGAATTTTATTTAAGATTATTGGCAGATAATATTTTAGGATTTGTTGCTAACTATAGAATACATACTTCAAATATAAGTAGAAGAAGCAAAACTGCAAAATGGAATATTTATAGCAATTTCAAACTTAAAACATGCAGATAAATTTTAATAAGTTGTTTTTAAAAAGTCACATGATAGATAAATATCTTACTGATTTAGAATACGGATTTATACTGAATAATTCGTCGAGTGTTTTTTAGAGTATATTTGGTGTTTAGCAAATGAATTTTTCTCTCATTTATTTAATTTTAGCAACTGTATATACTTTTAAAAAAAATAGAGAGCTTAGTTATCTAAATCCCTTTTTCATACTTGTTGCTTTTATCGCTTTGTATTTACTATTACCTTCTTATTTTGTTGAGGAAGTAAGATATTATTATGAGTGGAGTTTTTCTGATCAAGATATATTTTATTCTAATTTACTTGTAGCAAACTGTGCATTATTTTTTTCTTTTTTATTATTAAAGTTTAATAGAGTACATTTGAAAATAGACACACAGAAACAACAAGTTTCTAGTTTGATAAAAATAATCTGGATTATCGTTACAACATATGTAGTCGCTATTAAATATATAAATGGGGAACTTTTTTTTACTACTAATTATCTTGGGGTACAAATTGAAAAATATTGGTTATTTGTTAATTACGGTATCTATTTTATACTATGCATCTGTAAGAAAATTTTATGTCTTTATACCTAATATTTTAGTAGTAGTTTTGGATTTATTGGAAGGAAGTAGAACTGCAGCTATTTTAGTTTTAGTTCCTATTTTTATTACTTATAGTATTTATAAATCCAAAACTTATCTGCTGCCCATGGTTTTACTATTGTCTATAATGATTGCAGTTGGAATTTTAAGGATGAGTCTTGATGTAGAAGTTGCTGGTGTACCAATGTATATTAAGGCATTAGGAGAAACATATTTAACAATACCTATTTTAATTTCAAATGAAAATTTTGTTGCTCATGGTGATCTTTTTAGTTGGTTTAGTTCTGTTTCTACTCCGTTATTACAACCTTTAAGAGAGGTAATATTAAATGAATTTGATTTAGCAGGAAGATATGCAGCAGTTGAAATAGGAAGGGGGTTCAAACTTTATTACAGATTCTTTTTTTTATGGATACTGGTTTTTATTTTTTATGACGGTAATATTTTATAGTATATACAAACTATTAAATAAATTACCATTTATATATGCATTAATATTATCTTCATATTTAATTATTTTTATAAGGCTTATTGTAAGAGAAGGATTTTATTATAGTTTTTTTACAATGATTTTTGTTATAACAGTCTACTCAATAACATTTATAATGATAAATTTTATAGCCAAAAAAAACAATCCAAAAAAGGCTTTATATGTTAGCAATAAATAAGAGAGAAAATAATTTCGATTTTATAAGGCTTTTATTAGCTGTATTTGTTTATTTTGGACATTGGAATATTTTAACTCAATTTGAAAGTGAAAATATATTTTTTAATTTGCACTCTCATGCAGTAAATTTATTTTTTGTAATCAGTGGTTTTTTAATATTTTGGAGTTTTGAAAATGATCAAAATAATAAAAATTTCTTTATAAAAAGATTTTTTAGAATTTTCCCTTTATATTTTATTATCATTTTTTTACAAACACTGTTTTTTATAATTTATTCAGATGGGAAATTTTTTGATATTGTAAAATATTTTATTTCTAATATGATATTTTTAAATTTTTTAGCACCAACAGTTGGTTCTGTATTTAACGCTTTCCCTGAGAATGCAATAAATGGTAGTTTATGGACACTAAAAAATGAAGTGGTTTTTTATGCGATGGTTCCTTTTTTATTTTATGCATATAAAAAATGGGGAAGTAAAGTATTTTTTGTATTATATGTTTTTTCAGTTGTTTACATGTTTATTATTGATTATTTAGGTATGGATAAACTGAATGTTCAGTATCCTGCTCAATTAAGATTATTTTTAGTTGGAATTTTACTTTACATATTTTTTGATAAATTAGAAAAAGTTAATTTGTATCTTTTAAGTACTGTAGCATTAGTATTATTATTTTTATTTAATCAGTATGAGTATTTTTATTTTGTATTTTATCCATTGTGTATAGGAATTTTAGTTGTCTTTTTGGTATATGTTATAAAAATTAGAAAAATAAGTTTTGATTTTTCTTATAGTTTTTATATTTTACATTTTCCAGTGATTCAACTATTTTTATATTTTGGAATAAATCCTAATAATCCAGTAATCTCATTTTTTATTATATTCATAGTTGTATTGATATTGTCATATATTTCTGAACTGTACATAGAGAAAAAGTTTATAAATATTGGTAAAAAATTATTAAAAAGATATTAGATGGGAAAAATTATGTTAAATTTAGATAATAAAAAAATTCTCTTTTTCTCTCCAAAATTTTTTGGTTATGAAAATGATATAAAAAAAGAACTTGAAAATCTTGGTGCAGAAGTTTTTTATTTTGATGAGCGTCCTAAAAATGATTTTTTAACAAAAGTTTTTATTAGATTAAATCAAAAAAAACTAATTAAAAGAAAAATAGAGCAATATTATAAAAATATTGAATCTCAAATAAGAAATATAAAATTTGACTATATATTTTTATTAAATGTCGAAACAGTTCCGTTAAGTTTTATTGAAAAAATCATCTCTACAAATTTGGATATAAAAGTATTTACATATTTTTGGGATTCTATAAATAATAGAAAATATTCTTTAGAATATTTTAAATATTCTCATAAATTTTTTAGTTTTGATTCACAGGATAAGCTTCTAAATGAAAATATAATCTTTTTACCTTTGTTTTATAATCGCAATTACAAAAATTTGAAAAATAGTAATGAAAATTATAAATATGATATATGTTTTATAGGAACTTTACATAGTGATAGATATGAAGTTGTAAAAAAAATTTTATCTTTGATAGAAGGAAAACAATCTTATGTTTATTTTTACTCTACAAGTAAAATACTATTTTTGTTTCAAAAATTGTTTGATAAAAATTTTAAAAATGTAAAAAAAGAAGATGTTTCATTTTCTTCTTTATCAAAAGAAAATACTATTGATATTATAAATAAATCTAAAGTTGTGATTGATATTGAACATATGAAACAAAAAGGTCTCACAATGAGAACCTTAGAGATGTTAGGTGCAAATAAAAAAATGATTACAACAAATAAAGAGATTATAAATTACGATTTTTACATTACAGATAATATACAGATAATAGATAGAAATAATATTATTTTAGATAAGGATTTTTTTGAAGTAAATTTTAAACCAATAAATGATGATATTTATGATAAATATTCGATTACTCAATGGGTAAAAACTATATTTAAGGATGATAATGAATAAAATTTTATTAACAGGTTCAAATGGCTATTTAGGAAATAGTTTCCTAAATCAATATAAAAATAAATATGTATTTGAAAAATTTTCATTATTAAATCAAAAATTGGAAGATATAAATTTCGATGGTACAGATATAGTTTTACATTGTGCTGCACTTGTTCATCAAAAAGAAGAGCATTCATATGAAAAGTATCAAGAGATAAATGTAGAGTATCCACTGAAACTTGCAAAATTAGCGAAACAAAATGGCGTAAAACAGTTTGTATTTATAAGTACTATTGCAGTGTATGGTGAAGATATACAAAAGTTAGATGAAAATACTATTTGTAATCCAATTACACCTTATGGAAAAAGCAAGCTAGAAGCAGAAAATGAACTTTTGAAATTAAATGATAATAATTTTGTAGTAAGTATTATCCGACCACCTATGGTATATGGAAAAAATGCACCAGGAAATATAGATAGTTTAGTAAAACTTGTAAAAAAATCACCTATCATCCCTCTTGGTAATATTGAAAATAAAAGAAGTTTTATATCAATACAAAATCTTTGTCACATCATAGATGAGGTAATAACTCAACAAAAAGCAGGAATATTTTTAGCTAGTGATGATGAACCGTTAAGTACTTCAAGACTA
>RRZU012551477.1_pt1 | contig 17021 bp, 17 predicted proteins | sample 2165561 | NCBI WGS metagenome assembly RRZU01 (sample SAMN10456909, study PRJNA506462) | wastewater metagenome | isolation source: wastewater sludge | place: USA: Moscow, Idaho | reverse complement strand
TGTGAAATGCGTAGCCAAATGCGTAGCCACAACGGGCCACCCAGAGGCATCCACAGTTACCTGTGCGAAATGAAGACCGTTGAAATTAAGCCGTTTCTAAGATTCCCGAATAGTTAGCCGATAATGTATGTTATGTCAGATAGTAACTATTGACCCCTCCCCATACACGCAATTGCGTATCTTTCGACGCTTCAATACGCCAACGACGCACGCGCTCATCCCGGCGCATCAGCGATCTATGACAACCGGCGTCGGCACTCCGATGCGAATTCCAACGTGACTGTTCGTCGTCATATCATTGGTGTAGGCGCCAAACGTCATTGATGTCATTGTCACGACGGCGTTTGTTATCGCGTGAATCGGCTTCGGCTCGACATGGCGTTCGGCGCGCCATGATGATATTTGATGACGTGTAGTGAGGTGGCTATGGCTTGGTTCCTGCCGGCGATGGTTGCGCTGATACTGGATATCGGTTTTCTGGTGTATGCCGTTGCTGTGTCCGTGATCCATTACCGCTTGCATGACGGTGCTAGGTGGATATTCTTCTGTGTCCTGCTGTGTCTACTCGGCGCCTGGACCACATATGGAACTGTGGCATCCTTGCTGCCGCAACGTCCCGGCGTGAGTCTGCCCTTGTTCCGCTCGTTCGGTGATTTGTGGGTGTTGTATTTCTTCGTAGGCGGATCGTTTAGGCGATTTCGGAACCGCGGTTGTTTTCCCGATGTCACACGCGCGCTGATGATATCGGCGTATGCGATTAGTGCAATCTGTCTCCTGGTGTTGCTGCCCGGTTGGTGGATGACCACGCGCTGGTAAATCGAACGTGACTCATATCGCCGATGCGGGAACGATGTGCAGGAGTCACGTAAGGACTACTTCCGGTCAATCCCGCTGTTTGCCGCCGAGACGGCGTCATCGTCGTGTTTCCCGGTGTTGTCTTTCCCGGTCTGCGCTGACTGATTGGCATGCTCGAGGTTCTTATGCCCGGCAAGTTTGGCGCGTGTGGCTTCGGCTTTCGCGGCGCGTGACGCCTGCCGGTACATGAACCACAGCTCCAAGGCGATGAGCACGATCAGAATCGCCCCAGAGATGCCTTCGACGCTGTCATACCAGGACAGCATGGTTTTGCCGATACTGTCCGCGGCTTCGGTAGCCACGATATACGGCGCCATAGCAAGAATCAACGAGACGAAATGCAGTATGATGACGGTTTTGCTGACCGGACGAGGATCTGCGCTCTCCTCCTCCCCTGCCGCGACGGTATCGTCTGACGCCACAACGCCGTCTGATGCTGTCTTGGCAGCAGACGCTACAGAGGTGGCGGACGCCGAATCCGCCGGATGACCGGTATGGGAGCGCTGCGTATCCGTCTTCAGCACCATCACGATGACGGTGACGCAACATACCAAGGCAATCAGCCAGAGAACAAGCGGAAGAGCAGGCATCGAATGTAACTCCTTAGAACTGACAATAAACCTATATCAGAGCATATCTGTCAACAACGGCGATCCACAGCAGCAATGGCATGCCGCGCGTGAATGCCCGGCTACTCACACATGCACAAGGAACGCATCATACTCATCCAAGTCCTGCATGCTGCGTTCCTCATGTCGGATTTCAAGTTTACTGCGCATACGGGCTTGCGCAAGCTCCTCGAACGGTCCCCCGCTCGGCATCTGGGAAGCTATGACGGAACCATCGGGAAACACGTCGACGTGCGGCTCTTGTTCAAGCCGCTGCTCGATTCCATGCCACAGCGCAGTCACGGAAATGCCGAACACCGCCGCTCCGCTGCCGAGCACATCGCCGATTCTGTCCCCATCCCGGCATTCGTGCACATGCTCGCCGTCGCTGAGAATCGTCGTATGCTCTAGTTGTGCGGTACTTCGTTGCATGAGATACCCGATGGCGATGGTCACGTTCTGCAGGTTCACGCCTGCGTCAAGCAGCCGTTTGGACACGGCGAGAATCAGCACGTCCTTGAACGAGTACAACCTTCGCGAACCTGAGCCATGCGAGGCTTTGATGGACGGATCGACGATTTGCTTCCGTGCCCAATAATCCAGCTGACGGTAGGTGATGCCGGCGACTTTCGAGGCAACAGTCCCCCGGTACCCGCGTGTCGGCTTGTCATCGTCAGGGAAGGAAAACAACTCCCCCTGGACGATGGTGATGCCACTGGATGACATAGTAGCGTTCGACGCGTAAGTAGCACGATGGACTGCCATGTCACCTGTGCCCTTTCTGAAGAATACTGCCGTGGCTTTGGAGACCGTACCGAGGCCGCAGTGCGGGAAGAAGAGGCGTGATCGCGGAATTGCCGCTGATCACGCCCAAATTCAGGCCTGCGCGGCGTTGCCGAAGAACACGAGCCTGAATTTACCAATCATGATTTCGTCACCGTTGTGCAACACCGCGTTATCCACACGTTGACGGTTGACATATGTGCCGTTGAGGCTTCCCGCATCGATGACTTCGAACGTGCCGTTCGTGCGGCGGAAGACCGCATGATGACGCGACACGGTCGAATCGTCGAGCAGGATGTCCGCATGCGGGTCGCGTCCCACCGTCACTTCGTCCTCGTCTAGGAGATACCTGGAGCCTGATACAGCGCCTCGCGTCGAGATGAGCAGCGCCGTGCCGGGCGACAATTTGGTGAGGGTGTCGAGGTCTTCCTGCGTCAGAGGACGGTCCCCGGTCGTGGTAAGGGGTATCGTGATGGCAGGCATCCCGATGATGGTCGTTTCGCCTGCGCTTGGAATCGGATCAGTCATACTTGCTATTCTACAGTCTTTGCGTATTGATATTGGGGTACGTCGCGAATCTCGTTGATTTCGACCTTGTCGGATGATGTCACTTTGACTTTCGCGCCGAATTTCACACTGAGCCTGGAGCCGACGCCGCCGGCGATATTGACGGCGTTCTGCAGATTCTGCGGGTCGCCGATAGCCTTGACCTTGTACGGTGTGGAAAGTTCCTGACCGTCGCAAATCAGCCCTGTTTTCGTGTCGGCGAAGTAGGTTGACGTCACGACTCTCACGGTGTTGACCGCCATGACTTCAGCACCTGCATTGCGCAGTTCCTCGATCAGTTCGAACATGGTGGCGGCATCGATGCGGTCCTTCGTGCCCTTGCTGATGGTGATGACCACGCCCTTGCCCTGTGCCGCCAGACGGCCGGAGAGCAAGCCGCTGGTCTCTTCGTTCTGCTTGGCGATGCGTTCGGCTTCCGCCTGCTTGTCCGCGGCCTTCTGCAGCGCGGTGAGCTGTTCGGTCAGCTGGCTTTTGCGCTGTTCGAGATTCTGCACTTGGGAACTGGTCTCGGTGATGAGCCTGGTCAGTTCGTCCTCGCTCATCGTCTCATATGTTGATGTGGTGTTGTTCAGCTGGATGGCATAGCTGAAACCTAGCAATGCGCACAGCAAGAGCACAAGCAGGCTGGTCATGAAACGGGTACGGGACGCGTTCGCTTGTAGCGAACGCTTGGGTTTTCTTCTGACAACCGGGAACGATCCCGTCTCGGTATGGTCGTTTGCGCTGTCCGCGACACGCTGGCGGTGCACACGGCTGAGCAAATCCTGTGGTTCCTTCTTATGACTCATATGACATTACGCCTTGAAGACGAACCGGCGGATTGCGGACACATTGGAGAAGATTCTGATGCCCAGCACGACGATGACTGCGGTCTGCAGCTGCGAGCCGACGCCGAGCTGATTGCCCAGAAGCACGAGTAGTGTGGCGGTCAATACGTTGGAGATGAACGAAATCACGAACACCTTGTCGGAGAATGTGCGTTCGAAATACGCACGGGCCGCTCCCAGCAGCGCGTCAAGCGCCGCGACGACCATGATCGGCAGGTACGGCTGCAAGACGACTGGTATATCCGGTTTTACGAAGATGCCGATGACCACGCCTATGATCAGCCCTAATACTGCAGCCATTAGTTCGCCCTTTCCGCGTAGCTGATTTCACTTGAGCTTGCCGCTTCCAGTGTAATCGACTTCGACGTCGTGATTTGCGGGTAGATTCCCGCGCCGTTCAACGTCGTATATAACGAGCGCTGGCTCTTCTCCCCCACGGCGGAGGCCAACGCGCTTGCATCCCCTATGGCTTGGATTTTATAGGGGCTCTGCACCTGGTTGACACCCACCAGAATTGTCTGGCCTGCGGTGCGCACCGACGTCTGCACACCTAGACGATAGCCATTGATGGAGATGGCTTCCGCGCCGGCCTGCCATAGGATCTGGATGAACACCTGCAGATCGCCGTCGGTGACAACACGGATATTCGAGCTGCTTTCCCGCGGCAACGACCCCGAGGTGGTGTCACTGTTCGCGGCGAGCGGGTTCGCGATGGTCAGCGTGATGCCGGGTCCGTTCACGGGAATCGTGCCGGTGGCCATCTCGTCGTAGGTCAAGGTGTCGTCCTTGGTGGTGTTGGACAGCTTCTTGGACTGGTTCTCCACCTTGACTCTCAAGGAGGAGACTTCACTGTTCAGGGTGTTGAGATGTTTAGTCTGCTGTGTGAGTTCCTTCGCCAGACTGCTGCGAATCTCCTTGCGAGGGTCGGTGTGCAGAATCTGGACGATGATGCTGCCGGAGAATCCTACGGCAATGCAGATGATGAACACGATGACCCGTGTCGACCACACACGAAAAGCTGATTTCGGCCGCTTGTCCAGCCTTGAATCGCTGAACATCGGGTCCATCGGACGGTTGGTCAGGTCATCGATGAGACGCAGCGAATCATCCTCCAGTTGGGGGCGCCTGCGCCTCGGAGTGATGGGCATGTCCGGTGACGGCGCTGCATGGTGTGCGCCCAGTGATGCTGCGGAAGCGGAAAAGACGGCACGCGTGCGCACAGGCGCCGTCTCCTTCGGTATCGGTATGGAGTCCGGCGCGTGTGGTGCTTCATGTAGCGTATCTGCCATATGTCACTGCCTGTTGTCGTTACGGATCAGTCCTAGTCCCTGATGCGCGTAGATAAGCCCTGCGAGCCAATACAACGCGATGCCCCAGATGCAGATGGCCAAGGCAACCAGATGCAAGGTCAATGTTGCCGGATTTCTCCAGATATCGGCGAAAATCAGCAACACGATCGCCGTCATAAGCAGAGCCGTGCCCGTCTTTCCCACGAAATGGACAGGCAGAGGCCCATACCCATGCTGCGCGAGCATCACGATGAGGACTCCCATGAGCAAATCCCTCATACCGACGACGATTAACACCCACCATGGGATGACATGGGCGATGCCGAGGGCGAGGATACTGCAGAAAATGAGCAGCCGGTCAGCGATAGGGTCGAGGATCTGTCCAAGTTTGCTCACCTGGTTGAATTTCCTCGCGATGACTCCGTCAAGCCCGTCGGACATGGCCGACAGGGCGATGATGATCAACGAGGCGACCATCTCGTGTTTGGACACCAAGACGGCAATCACGGGGATTGAGATAATCCTCAAAACGCTGATGCCATTGGGCACCGTGAATATCACGTCGCGTGCTTCAGGGCTGTACTGCTCCCCTGAGGTGTTGGAATGCGTGTGTGTATCGCTCATATACACCGGGGACTTCAGATACGGGATGCCTGGAGTGCGGTGACGATGATACCGCGGGCGCCGACCTCATAGAGCCGATCCATCAGTTGATTGACCTTTTCACGCGGCACCATGACGCGCACGGCTACCCACTGCTTGTCATGTAGCGGGGAGATAGTCGGGCTCTCGAAGCCCGGCGTGACCTCGACCGCAGCTGCGACTTTCGAGACGGGGATGTCGTAGTCCATGAGCACGTACCGCTGTGCGGTCAAGACCCCTTGGATGCGGCGGCCCAGGATGGTCAGGCGCTCGTCGTTCTCCGTGACACGCGGGGAACGGATGAGGATGGCTTCCGAGTGCAGAATCGGGTCGGCGAACACGCGCAGGCCGGCATTGCGCAACGTCGTGCCGGTGGAGACGACATCTGCGATGAGATCGGCGACGCCAAGCTGCACGGATGATTCGACCGCGCCGTCAAGGTGGATGATATCGGCGTGGATTCCGCGGGCCTTGAGATAATCGTCGACCAGCTTGTCATAGGAGCTGGCAACGCGCTTGCCGTCGATGTCCTCAAGACGGTTGATCGGCGATTCCGCGGGAGCTGCGAACCTGAACGTGGACGCACCGAACCCGAGCGGCATATGCTCGACGGCCTCGGTGCCGGAATTGAGCAGCAGATCGCGGCCGGTGATGCCGACGTCGATGGTTCCGCGGCCCACATACACGGCGATGTCCAGCGGGCGAAGGTAGAACAGCTCGATATCGTTATCGGGGTCTTCGACGACCAACTGCCGTGAGTTGCTGCGCAGGCGGTACCCCGCCTCGGCGAGCATGTTCCAGGCCGGTTCCGACAGCATGCCTTTGTTTGGCACGGCAATCCTTAACATATTTCCTCCCTAATTGCTGCGGTTCCCGAAGACAGGACGCTCACAGGTTTTTGTAGATGTCTTCCAGTGTGATGTCCCGATCGATCATCATGACCTGAAGATGGTAGATTAACTGGCTCATCTCTTCCGCAGTGCGTTCCGCTCCTTCGTATTCGGCAGCGATCCACGTCTCCCCGGCTTCTTCGACGATCTTCTTGCCGATGAAGTGCGTGCCTTTGTCGAGCTCGCCGACGGTGAGTGAACCTTGAGGGCGGGTCTGGGCTTTCTCGCTGAGCTCCTTGAACAGTGATTCGAAGGTCTTCACTTGTTGGTCTCCCTATGTTGTCTGTTGTTGCGTGCAGTGCGGCCGGTTATGCCCGGTATGCCGCCTGTGCTTTCTCACGGATTGATTCGATGGCCGCGGCGGGATCTTCGGCACCGTACACGGCGGAACCTGCGACGAGCACGTCGGCGCCCGCATCGGCGACGATGTGCGCGGTCTTGGGGCTGACTCCACCATCGACCTGGATGTGGGTATCCAGACCGCGGCGGGTGATTTCATCGCGCAAGCGACGAACCTTGCCCATCTGGTTGTCAAGGAACTTCTGGCCACCGAAGCCCGGTTCTACGGTCATGATCAGAACCATGTCGAACTCGTCAAGAATGTCGAAAATCGGCTCGACGGGCTCAGCAGGACGAACCGCGAAGCAAGCCTTGCAGCCCATGTCACGCAGTTGGCGGGCCAAACGCACCGGCGCATGTGTGGCGCCCATATGGAAGCTCACCGACGCCGCGCCGAGCTTCGCATACTCCGGAGCCCAGCGGTCCGGATCCTCGATCATCAGATGCACGTCGACCGGCAGGTCGGTGACCTCGCAGATACGGTTGACGATTGGCTCGCCCAAGGTGAGGTTCGGCACGAAATGGTGATCCATCACATCGACGTGGACGAGATCGGCATTGCTGATCGCTTTGAGGTCACGCTCGAGATTGCAAAAATCGGCGGACAGGATGCTAGGTGCGATTTGAATACTCATAATACCCATTCTATGGAGTACGGCTGACGATGACGAACCGGGAGCCGGAAGATGGACACGGCCCGCCGCCGGGCAGGTCATGCATCGATTGCGCTGGCTTCCAGTTCGGTCTGGGTACGCAAGCGTTCAGCAAGCAGCGAACTGTCTTTTCCGCGCCGTTGCAGGATGACGAAGGCGATGGCGCCGAGGACGAACACCACCATGGATACCCATACGTTGATCCTCACGCCGAGGAACTCGTGGGCGAAATCAATGCGCAGGCATTCGATCCATGTGCGTCCAGCAGTGTACCACATGACATACAGCGCGAACAGGGATCCGCATTTGAGGGTGCGGTACGCCTTGTGCCCGATCCACACGAGCAGTGCGGCGCCGATGAGGTTCCAAATCATCTCGTAGAGGAAGGTCGGGTGGAACAGAGTGCCTGTCGGGCAGGTCGAGCCGTCGTAGCATTGCTCCATGCTGCCGATGGCGGTTCCCGCAGTGTTGAGCTTCAGCCCCCAAGGAAGAGTGGTGGGCGCTCCGTACAGTTCCTGGTTGAACCAGTTGCCCAGACGCCCGATTGCTTGGGCGACCAAGAGCCCCGGTGCCACGCAATCGGCGAGCAAGGCCATCGGGTAATGCTTGTGCCGGCACCATGCCCATGCGGCCAAGGCGCCGAAGACGACGCCGCCCCAGATGCCCAGTCCGCCGTTCCAGATGCGGAACATCTCGACCCAATCGCCGTTGGGGCCGAAGAAGCGTTCCGGCGTGGTGATGATGTGATACACCCGCGCGCCGATGATGCCGGCCGGCACGGCACACAGCGTGATGTCGAGAATCTGGTCGAATGTGCCCCCGGCATGTCTCCACCGGTTCGTGGTAATCCACACCGCGCATATGATGCCGGCGAGGATGCACAGCGCGTAGAAATGGATGGTCACCGGGCCGATGGTGAACTGCGAAATCGACGGGGACGGGATATAAGCCAGTGTCATGATTCCTTGATGGTAGTATACGATGGCGATAACATGCCGATGTGGCGGATTGGCGCGCGTCGTGGGCGGGCAGTTACTCCAGAGCTGTCTTTTGCTCCTGGAGTACTGCTGTATTGCAGGAATGTAATACAGCAGTACAGCGGCTTAGGTCGACTGTGACCAGGCGAGGATACGGAACGAATACCACAGGACCCCACCAAGCGTCACCTTGGTGGGGTCCTGTCATCGGCGCGGGGGTACGTGAAGGCGGGCCGACCGACCGAGCACCTCAGCGCATGGTGTCAGTGCCGCGCGTTGTGGATGCCTTCAGCGAGCTCCTCTGCTTTGGCTGCCAACGCCGACAGGCCTTCGTCGAGTGGCTTCGGGGTGCGTGCAGAATCATCGAGCAAGGTGTGCACCAACGCGGAACCGACAATCACGCCATCCGCATACGATCCGACCTGTGCACCCTGCTCTGGGGTGGACACGCCGATGCCGACACATACGTTCTGCGCACCGGCATCCCTAGTCCGAGCGACGAGACGCTCCGGTGAGGTGGACAGGGTCGCGCGCTCGCCGGTGACGCCCATACGGGATGCGGCATACACGAAACCGCGTGCGTTCGCCGCAACGATGCGCAGACGCTCATCCGAGGTGTCCGGAGACACCAAGAAGATTCGATCCAGACCGTGTCGGTCAGACGCCTCAATCCATTCACCGGCTTCGTCGGGAATAAGATCAGGCGTGATGATACCGGCGCCACCGGCGTTCTCGAAATCGGTCGCGAAACGTTCCACACCGTAATGGAAGATGAGATTCCAATAGCTCATAACCAGCGGCACGCCGCCAGCGTTCGCCACGGTTTCCACCGCTTTGAACACGTCGGCGATGCGCTCGCCGTTGTCGATCGCGATTTTTGACGCCGCTTGGATGACCGGGCCATCCATCACCGGGTCGGAATACGGCAGACCGATTTCCACGGCGTTGACGCCGTGGCGGACCATCGTGTCGAAGGCCTTGAGTGAGTATTCGGAATCCGGGAAACCATACGGCAGATATCCGATGAACGCGGGCTCGTCGCGCTTCCTGAAGCCATCGAACATGGCGCGGGTCTTGCTCGGTTTATGGCTGATGCCGAGAGGCTGTCCTGAAGGGGTTGTTGCGGGGTTGGTCATCGTTCACTCTCCATCTACGCTCGTGCCGTGTGCGCCGTTGGCTTCCAGCGCCTTGCTTTGTTCATCGGTCAGATAGCCGAACCATTTGCCGGCTGTGGCCACGTCCTTGTCTCCTCGTCCCGAAATGTTGACCACAATCACCGGATTGGTGTACCCCTTCGCCTTGAGATCGGCGGCAGCCTTATAGGAGCCTGCGACTGCGTGGGAGCTTTCGATGGCTGGGATGATACCTTCGGTCTCGCACAGGTCTTTGAACGCGCTCATCGCTTCGTCATCGGTGGCATACGAGTACTGTACGCGGCCGATGTCCTTGAGCCACGCGTGCTCGGGGCCGACGGAGGCGTAATCAAGGCCGGCAGAAATCGAATACGTGTTCTTCGTCTGTCCCTCGGAATTTTCCAGCAGATAGGATTCAGCTCCTTGGAACAGGCCCAGATCCGCCGCCCCCGGGGTCAGACGTACGGCGTGCTCACCCGATTCGATGCCGTGGCCGCCGGCTTCGAACCCGTACAGGTTGACACGGGGGTCATCGAGGAAGGCGTTCATGATGCCGATGGCGTTCGAACCACCGCCGACGCAAGCGCAAATCGCATCCGGATGGTCGATGCCGTAGATGTCCTTGAGCTGTTCCTTGGCCTCCTCGCCGATAATCTTCTGGAAGTCACGCACGATGGTTGGGAACGGGTGCGGCCCGCAGACCGTGCCGAGCAGGTAATGCGTGGTCTCCACGTTGGTGACCCAGTCTCGCAACGCTTCGTTGATGGCGTCCTTGAGAATACGCGATCCTTGAGTTACTTCGACAACCTCGGCACCAAGCAGCCGCATACGCGCCACGTTCAGCGCTTGGCGGCGGGCATCGATTTGGCCCATGTAGATGCGGCACTTGAGGCCGAGCAATGCGCAGACCGTTGCGGTCGCGACACCGTGCTGACCGGCGCCGGTCTCCGCGATGACGCGGGTCTTGCCCATGCGCTTGACCAGCAACGCCTGGCCCAACGCGTTGTTGATTTTGTGGGCACCGGTGTGGTTGAGGTCCTCACGCTTGAGGAAGACACGGGCGTTGAGTCCGGTCTTCTTGTTGAGTCGTTCGGCGAAGCGCGGCGCCTCGGTGAGTTTCGAAGGACGGCCGACATATTGTTCGTTGAGACGCTTGAGCTCTGCCTGGAACGCCGGATCGGCTTTGGCTTCGTTGTAGACGCGCTTGAGCTCGTCCAACGCCCCAATCAACGCCTCCGGAACGAATCGGCCACCGTACTTGCCGAAATACGGGCCCTGATGTTGTGATAATGGTGTGGATTCTGAGGCTTTCACGCGTTCTCCTGTCTGTATTAGCCTGCGCACCGCCGCGGTATGGTCGTCGGCGGTCGCGACACCTTCACCGACCAGCACCGCATCGGCGCCGGCCCGCGCGTAATCCTCGAGTTCGACACTGCCGAACACGCCGGATTCCGCGACTTTGATGACATCATCAGGCAGATCACCGGCAAGTTCCTGATACTTGCTTACATCCACCTGAAGATTCTTGAGATTGCGGGCGTTGATTCCGATGACCTTCGCCCCCGCATGGCGCGCACGGTCGATTTCCTCACGCGTATGGGTTTCGACCAGTGCGGTCATGCCCAAATCGTGGGTGAGCTTCAGCAGCTGGGCGAGGCGGCCATCGTCGAGTGCCGCGACGATGAGGAGCACCAGATCCGCTCCATGCGCCCTGGCTTCCCAGATCTGGTATTCATCGGTGATGAAGTCCTTGCGCAACACCGGAATATGCACGGCTTGGCGCACCTGGTCGAGATCGACAAGGCTGCCGAGGAATCGACGCCCTTCCGTCAACACGGAGATTGCGCTTGCTCCCCCGGTCTCGTATTCGCGTGCAAGCGCAGCCGGATCGGGAATATCGGCCAGATGCCCTTTGGACGGCGATGCGCGTTTGATTTCCGCGATGACCGGTATGGCATCGGCGCGTTTGAGCCATTTCGTGGCGTCAAGCGCCGGCGTCCTCGTCTCCGCGAGCCGTTTGAGCTCATCGAGCGGCGTGCGTTGCGCACGCTCATGCATGTCTTGTGTGGCTCCTGCCACAAGATCGTCAAGTACTGACATGGTTCCTCCAGAAGTTGTTCCCAAGACTAACGATTCAGACGCGTTATTCCACAGGGATTCCCGCATGCCGGTACCTCGGCGTGCGCGTGGACGCGTCGCAGCTCATCCCCGTACATGGCGTGGATCCTCTGGTTGCAGCGAACGCAATTGCGCGGCAATCTGGATTGCTTCGACGCTCGCCTCGGCTTTGTTGCGTGTCTCCTGCCACTCGTTGGCCGGCACGGAGTCGAGTACGATGCCGGCGCCCGCTTGCACCGAGGCCTGATGGTCGCGGATGAAGGCGGTGCGGATGGTGATGGCCATATCCATGTTGCCGCTGAAATCGAAGTATCCGGCGGTTCCACCGTAAATACCGCGGTCTGCGGGTTCGAGCTGGTCGATGATGTCAATCGCCTTGGGCTTCGGTGCTCCCGACAACGTGCCCGCCGGGAACGCCGAGGTGAAGACATCGAATACAGTTTTGTCCGGGCTGACCGTGCCGGTCACCGTCGAACAGATGTGCATGATGTGGCTGAACCGTTTGATATCCATCAGGGAGACGACTTCCACGCTGTCGGGGACGCATACGCGGCTCAGATCGTTGCGGGACAGGTCGACAAGCATGATGTGCTCGCTGCGTTCCTTCGGATCGGCAAGCAGTTCCTGCTCCAGACGGGCGTCCTCTTCTGGGGTGGCGCCGCGGGGCCGCGACCCTGCAATCGGGAAGGTCATCGCATGGCCGTCGTCCACTTTGATCAAGGTTTCCGGGCTCGAACCGACGACATTGAAATCACGGCCCTGTGCGTCCGTCAACGCGAAGAAGTACATGTATGGACTCGGATTGAGCGTGCGCAACACCCGGTAGACATCGATGGGATCGGCTGGGGAATCAATGTCGAGACGCTGCGAGATGACGACCTGGAACACGTCCCCGTCGATGATATGCTGCTTGGCGCGTTCGACCGCGTGCTCGTACTGGTCCTTGGGCGTACGGAACCTAAGTTCCGGCTTGGGGACGCTCGGGTCGAGGACATTGACCCGGGATTCGCCCTCAGCGGGGGTTGCGGCCTTGCGCTCCATCGTGTTCAGGCGCTCGACGGCGCGATCGTAGGCGAGGTCGGCACGGGCAGGCGAATCATCCATGTTGACGGCGTTTGCAATCAGCCACACCGAACCGTTCACATGGTCGACGACGGCGATATCGGTGGCCAGTGCCAGCACCGTTTCCGGCTGGCCGGTCTCATCGGGCGCGTTCGCGCTGAGCGTCGGCTCCCAATGCCTGATGGCATCCCAGCCGACCGTGCCGACCAGCCCGCTGGTCAGGTTCGGCAGCCCCTCGACGTTAGGCGCCTTGAGCGCTCGCAGAGTGGCATGCGCGACTTCGGCGACATCGCCGCTCGTGGGGATGCCTTTGGGCACGATGCCCAACCAGCTGGCTTGGCCGTGGTCGGAACGCAATTGCGCCATGGAATGCACACCGATGAAGCTGTACCGACTCCACGATCCGCCATATTCCGCGGATTCCAGGATGAACGTGCCGCTTGCTCCACCGGCGAGCCGTTCGTAGAATCCCACGGGTGTCAGTGAATCGGCAAGCAGCCTGCGCACAATGGGAATGACACGGTACCCTTGGTCGGCCAGCTCGTGGAATTGGCGGCGGTCCGGCCAAGTTTCGCCCCATCTCAGGTTGGTTACACTGCACGTGCTCATTGCTGTTCCTGCTCCTTCGTGCGCTATCCAACGACCACCGGCAGCGGGCCGCCCTGTTCGAAGCATGACCTCTTGCCGGTGTGGCATGCCGCTCCGACCTGATCGACCTCGACGAGGATGGCGTCGCCGTCACAATCGAGATTCAGCGCCTTGACATACTGGACATGTCCGGACGTGTCTCCTTTGCGCCAATATTCCTGTCGTGAGCGGGACCAGAACGTCACCCGCCCGGTGGTGAGTGTGCGTCTGAGAGCCTCATCGTTCATGTAACCGACCATCAGTACTTCACGCGTGTCGTATTGCTGGATGACCGCGGCCACAAGTCCTTTGTCGTCGCGTTTGAGTCTTGCGGCGATCCTTGGGTCGAGCACGGTGCTGTTGTCGTATTGCGGCTGTGGATCATTGCCATTCGATGCCATGGGTTTCGCTCCCTGTCTGTTGGCTTGTTGTTGGGATGTCATTATCGCCAAGCATCGGCGAGGGATTTCCCGTCCGCCGGTGCGGAAAGCGGGTACTGAAGAAAACATGAGAGAAACTTCGGGATGATGGACTGGCCTGATTGCGTTACGGCCATATCCGGATGTCTCAACGTATCCTCGGAATGCTGTTGGGTCAGCGGACCGTATAGCCGGCCTTGCGCAGCTCGGCTTTGACTTCGCCAATCGTCATCTTCCCGTAATGGAAGACTGACGCTGCGAGGACTGCATCGGCTCCGGCCTCGATGGCGGGTGGGAAATCCTCCACCTTGCCGGCACCGCCGCTGGCGATAATCGGTATGGTGACCTGCGAACGCATCGCACGGATCATCTCGAGATCGAATCCGTTCTCGGTTCCATCAGCATCCATTGAGTTCAGCAGTACTTCGCCTGCTCCAAGTTCCTGGGCCCGGCGGGCCCACCACAATGCGTCGATGCCGGTGGAATGGCGGCCGCCCATGGTCGTCACTTCGAAACCGGACTGCGTGTGTTGCTCGCCGCGTTCGCGACGTGCATCCACAGAAAGCACTAGGACCTGGCTACCGAAACGCTGGGAGATATCGCTGATTAGCGTCGGATTGTTGATTGCGGCAGTGTTGACACTGACTTTGTCGGCGCCGCACCGCAAGAGCTGGTCTACATCGTCGACGGAACGGACTCCACCACCCACGGTAAGCGGGATGAACAGTTGCTGGGCCGTCCTGTTGACGACGTCGAACATGGTGCGACGATGCCCTGTGGAGGCGGTCACATCGAGGAAGGTGAGCTCATCCGCGCCCTGACGATAATATTCGGCTGCAAGCTCCACTGGATCGCCTGCATCGCGGAGGTTCTCGAAATGCACGCCCTTGACCACACGACCTGCGTCGACGTCGAGGCACGGAATAACGCGAACCGCCAATGCCATATGCGACTCCTTGTGTGAAGGGTGAAGCTTGCCTACACGTCACACCATAGCCGTTGGGCTAGAGCAATCCGGCGGTCCGTCTCACGAAGTGGGCGCGCAATCCGAATTCGGTTCGTTTCAAGCGGTTTTCCTGTATTTCGCTGAAAGTTGCCCACACGCGCCGTCGATATCCTGTCCACGGGTGTCCCGCAGGGTCGCCGTGATGCCTGCGCGGTGCAGGATGTCAAGGAATTGGCGCTCGTCTTCCGGTTTGGACGCGGTCCACTTCGATCCCTCGATAGGGTTGAGCGGAATTGGGTTGACATGCGCCCAATCATCGCCGTAGTGGTTCAATCGTTTCGCGAGTAGTCGGGCATGTTCCGACTGGTCGTTGATTCCCCGCATCAGCGCGTATTCGATGCTCACCCGGCGTTTGGTCGCCAGATAATAGTCATGAGCGGCATCGAGCACCTGGGTGGTGTTGAACCTGCGGTTCATCGGGACGAGTTCATCGCGCAGCTCGTCGCTGGGGGCATGCAGCGACACCGCGAGGCGGACAGGCAGCCCCTCTTGGGCGAGTTTTCGAATGCCAGGCACGACGCCGACCGTTGAGACGGTGATACTGCGTGCGGAGATGCCAAACCCCTCCGGTGGTATCGCACTGATCTGCCGGACTGCGCTGATGACGGAACGGTAGTTGCCCATCGGCTCGCCCATGCCCATGAACACGACATTGCTCAATCGGCATGGACCGCCGGTGATGCCGCCGTCGCGAGCGGTTTTCGCCGCGATGCGCACCTGCTCGAGAATCTCGCCGGTCGACATGTTGCGCGTCAGTCCGAGCTGACCGGTGGCGCAGAATGGGCAGCCCATCCCACAACCGACCTGGCTTGAGATACACAAGGTGGTGCGACTCGGGTATCGCATGAGCACGGATTCGATCATGGCCCCATCGAACAAGCGCCACAGCGTCTTGATTGTCGTTCCCTCGTCTGCGCTCTGGTGCGTGACCTCATGGATGAGTTCCGGGAAGAACGCCTCCTGCGCGGTGGCGCTGAGTTTCGACGGAAAATCGGTGAATGATTCGACATCCGTGTCGAAATGCGCGAAATAGTGGTTAGCGAGCTGCTTGACACGGAATTTGGGCATGCCGATGGCCTTCGCCGCAGCCACGCGTTCCTCGGGGCTCATATCGACCAGATGAACCGGCGGTTTGCCGCGCCGGGCATGGTCCTTGGCGAGCACATCGCGGAATACGCCAGTGGTGCCTCCGGGTGTGATACCGGTTTCCGGTGTCTGACCCGAGTTCACATCGCCGTCATCGTGCGTAGCCATACATGCTCCTGTCAGTTGTGTTGCTTGGTTCTTGTATTGCGGGCGTACCCATGGAATGCTGTCATTGATGATGCCGACGGCGTATCAGGTTACAAGCCGGTGACATACAGCAACGCCATCATGAACGGGGCGGTCAGCAGAATGGAATCGACGCGGTCCATCACCCCGCCGTCCCCCTTGAGAAGATCGCCCGTATCCTTGATGCCGATCTCCCGCTTGAGCATGACTGCGCACACCTCGCCCAACGTGCCCACGATACCCATGAGGATGCCGACCACGATCGGCACCCACCAGCGGGATGCCCACAGAGACGGGTAGGTGCATGCGAAGATGGCGAACGCGCCCGCCATGGCGAACAGAATCGAGCCGAGCAGCCCTTCCACCGATTTCTTGGGGGAAATATGTGGAGACAGTTTGTGCTTGCCGAACCAAGCGCCGGCGAACAAGCCGCCGGTATCGCTCAACGCGGGCAGGAACACAATCATGATGGCATGGGCGAAAGCATGGCCGTGGAAGGTCAGCGACAATGCGATGAACGAGGCGATCAAGGGGATATATAACACTGCGAACACGGAGACCGCCACACTGGTCAGCCGGCTGTGCTGTACGGTGGCGGAACCGTGATTGAAGGAGGATTCGAGCCGTGCCCCGGCGTTTGTCTGCGCGAGTTTCCGCTCAACCTCCATGCTCAGCCGGTCTCCGAAGCTGAAATTCGCGGTGGCGCTCAGTGCGACGAGCACGATTGAGAGCATGATGCACAAGGCCATTGTCGACACATGCCAAGGCGAATAGTAGGTTGCCAGCAGGGTGATCGTTGAGCAAATCCACAGCATCACCACAGGGATGTGCATGCCGGCGATCGCGAAATCGACTCGAAGCTCCCACAAGGCCAGGATCATGAAGACGACGAGCAACACCATGAACACGTCCATGCTGATCGCCAAGCATGCGATGATGATCGTGATCAGCACG
>RRZU011740283.1_pt1 | contig 17021 bp, 16 predicted proteins | sample 2165561 | NCBI WGS metagenome assembly RRZU01 (sample SAMN10456909, study PRJNA506462) | wastewater metagenome | isolation source: wastewater sludge | place: USA: Moscow, Idaho | reverse complement strand
TTCATCAATTTCTGCATAAATACCAAAACTAGTAATGCCACTGATGTGAGCATCATATTCCTCTCCTAGTTTATCTCCCATGAATTCAACCATCTTATATTTGATGGAGTCACGTTCAGCTTGCTGGGCTACCAGTTCCATATCAGAGCAGTGCTCGCAGAGTTCTTCATAGTGCTTTGCATTAGCACTGCGTTCTCCAGCTTGATATTTGGTGAGCAAGCGATGTACCATGGTATCAGGGTATCGGCGGATAGGGGATGTGAAGTGTGTGTAGTAGTCGAAAGCAAGGCCAAAATGGCCGATGTTGTGGACACTATATTTAGCTTTCATCATAGCACGAAGAGCGACCAGTTGTATAAGGTTGTGCTCAGGCTTACTGCCTACATCCTCCATCAATTTGTTCAAGCTCCGTGCTGTAGCTCCTTTTGTGCCGGTACTTTTCATTTTGTAACCAAATTTGATGACAAATTCGCGCAGCATCTCAAGTTTTGAAGGATCTGGATTGTCATGGATACGATAAGGTAAAGTCTTGGCCTTTTTTCCTTTTTTTACTTTACCTACATCTTCAGCAACGGTTTTATTGGCAAGCAACATAAATTCTTCTACAAGTTTATTGGCATCTTTACTGCGCTTAAAATAACAACGTGTAGGTTTGCCTTTCTCATCAATATCAAAGTGAAGTTCTTCACGGTCAAACTTAACACTTCCATTTTTGAAACGGGCTGCACGGAGTTTTTTTGCAAGAGTGTCAAGCATAATGAGTTGATCTGCATACTCGCCCTTATATTTCCCTTCCGGTGCAGGAGGTGCTGGTTCTCCAGTACCGTCCGTTACACCATTATCTTCAAGGAGTTGTTGAACTTCCTCGTAGGCGTAACGCCGGTTGCTCTTGATAACAGTATGTACGATACGATAATTGCGCACGTTGGCATCCTTGTCCAGATCAAATATGACACTGTAAGCTAGTTTCTCCTCGTCAGGTCGAAGTGAACAGATAAAGTTGCAGAGACGTTCAGGGAGCATTGGAATGGTACGGTCAACGAGATAAATACTAGTAGCACGTTTTACGGCTTCTTTATCAATGACGGACCCCTCTGTGACATAATGTGAAACATCAGCAATATGAACTCCAACCTGGCAGAGCCCTCCTTCGAGTTTTTGGAAGGACAGAGCATCATCAAAATCTTTGGCATCTTTAGGGTCAATAGTACAAGTCCATACTTTACGGAAGTCTTCACGTTCTGAAAGATCTTTTGCTGTAATGTCACCTGTAATTTTATTGGCAGCTTCTTCTACTTTCTTCGGATATTCGTATGGCAGTCCATATTGTACGAGGATAGAATTCATTTCAACATCGTTATCTCCTGTGGCTCCCAATACATCAATTACTTCTCCTAGAATATCCTTGTGTTCAGCAGAAGGCCATTGGGTAATTTTGACTACAGCTTTTTCATCTGTTTTTCCACCTTTTAGTTTCCTTTTCGGAATAATAATATCATGGGTGAAAATATTGTTAGGAGTTATGAGATAGGCTAAATCTTTTCCGACATGAAGTTTACCGACAAATGTGTCTTTGGAGTGACTGATAATTTCGATGACCTGAGCTTCTTTAATATGGTGCTCTCGCCGGGCCAGCATAATTGCTTTTACTTTATCTCCATTGAGGGCATACATGGAATTACGTTCTGAAACAAAGATCTGATCCTCGCTATTTTCTAGTTTTACTACATTCTTTCCGTTGTTTTTTCTGATGAATGTACCTTCGAGTTCTTGTCCCTTTGTATTCAACTGATAACTATTATCTGTTATCTTTGTAAGAAAGTCTTCCCAAACCATATTTTCGATGGCGTCAATAGCCAGCATCTTGAGAGGATGTGTATCGAGATGAAGAATCTGAAATATATCTTTGTAGCTAAGGGTCTCCCCTGGATGTGAGAGGAAGAGATTTTCCAGTTTTTCACTGAGTTGCTTCTTCGACAATCTTTTCCCGCTTTTTTTGTTTTTTACCATAATGACAAAATTTAGGTTTCTCTCGCAAAGTAACAAAAAAAAAAGGATACAGACAATTTTCATTTAACATATTTAATTATTTCAAAAAAATAGTAGTACTTTTGCCTGTAAATTGTAGTATTATTAAGTGCATGAAAACATTAAAGTTACTTACTGCCACTATTTTTCTTCTGCCAGTTTCTGTTTGTGGACAAGTTCAGCAACTTGAAAAACCAAACGAGAAGTTTGGAAAGCCTACAAAGGAGGAACTTACAATGTTTCGATATGATAAATCATTTGGATGAAGAACGTGACTTGTTGCCTGATGATGCCATTACTAAGATTAAAGAAGTTATACTGAATTGTACAACTGACAAGGAAAAAATAGCAGTCCTTTATCAGATGTTAGGCAAGAATACCCGGTATGTGAATATTAGTCTGGGGATCGGATGTCCGTAATCTTATGAGGAATATGCCAAATTTTCAGCAGCTGGATCACATGATTCTCGAAATACCATTGCCCAAGGATACTTGTTTCGAGGAATGTACCAATACAGATCTTCCATTAGGATATATTCATGACTTTATCCGTGGTCATCAGGCTTTAGAGATATCCCAGGATGGAGGCAGACTTATTCGTCTGCCCCATTATCGTGATTCTCAGAATTTGCAGACAACGGTTATTCATGCAGAACTTTTGTCTGATAACAGCGTGAATTTTATCATTAATGATGATTTTCAAAATGGATGTTATGAAGACCGATTGAAGTTGATGACGATGAAACACCAGGAACAGCAAGATTATCTATTGTCACATTATCGCTTGCCTCAGGCTGAAAATATAGAAGATTCTATCGTAAACGAAAAAGAACCTTTTGTTAAGCCCCATCTTAGGACTTGGTTAAAAGCTAATTGCCGTGATTATGCAAGCATTACAAATAGTCGTATCTTTCTGCCTCTTTGTCTACAGTGTGCCGATGATTATATTCAGCTTGATGCAGGTCGTAAAGACAGTATAATAATTAATGAAGGATACCGTAGTGATGAAACTATAATCTGGCATTTACCTGAAGGATATGAAGTGGAATCTATGCCAGGTGTTGTTGATGTAAAATCGTTAGAAGCAAATTATCATTCAAATACAATACAAAATGGGAGGGATGTAACACAGCATAATATTTTTCAGCTCAATGAAGGTTGTTATCCGGCAAAAGATGTAGAGGAGTTCAACACAGTTTGGCTGGATAAAAGCAACATAGAGCGTTCCCGTATTATTTTGAAAAAACAATAAAAAGAGACATAAATTTTGGAATGCCATGATTTTGAGTTATCTTTGCATCTTGTAAATTGCAATTTGGGGAATGAAAATCTTAATTACAGGTGCTTCCGGCTTCATTGGCAGCTTTATTGTTGAGGAGGCTTTGCGGCAAGGTATGGAAACATGGGCGGGTGTTCGTGCTTCGAGCAGCAAACGCTATCTGAAGGATGAGCGTATACATTTTGTAACTCTTGACTTTTCCAATAAGGCAAAACTCAAGCAGCAACTTCAGGGGATGGCGTTTGATTATGTTGTTCATGCTGCAGGTGCAACAAAATGTCTGCATTCTGAAGATTTCTTCCGTATTAATACCGAAGGGACTCGTAATTTTGTAGAGACGCTTCTTGAATTGCAGATGCCTTTGAAACGTTTTGTCTATATGAGCTCGCTCAGTATTTTCGGAGCGATTCGAGAACAGCAGCCTTATCATGAAATAAAGGAAAGTGACAAGCCGAAACCTAATACCGCTTATGGAAAAAGTAAACTTGCTGCGGAGCATTTTTTAGACAGTGTCGGCGACCAGTTACCTTTTGTGATTTTTCGTCCAACAGGTGTCTATGGACCTCGAGAAAAGGATTATTATATGATGGCAAAAAGCATCAGGCAACATGTGGATTTTGCTGTCGGCTTTCAGCGACAAGATATTACATTTATTTATGTGAGTGATGTTGTCCAAGCCGTATTTTTAGCTCTTGATCATGGGAGAAACGGCCGTCGTTATTTTCTTAGTGATGGGCAAGTGTATACTTCTAAGGATTTTAGTAATCTGCTTCATAAAGAAATGGGTAAACCTTGGTGGATTCGTATCACAGCTCCAATATGGCTGCTTTGGGTGATCACAACCATAGGTGAACTTATTGGTAAAACAGCAGGACGAATGACGGTTCTTAATAAGGATAAATTTAATATCCTCAAACAGCGTAACTGGCGATGTGACATTGGACCCGCTGTAAAAGAACTTGGTTTTCATCCTCAGTATCCTTTACCTTATGGCGTGGCACTTTCGGTAAAGTGGTATAAAAAAGAAGGATGGCTTTAAGATAGCATAGCGATGTGATTTAAAATAGATAATATAAATGAATTTGTTAAGTTATTTTAAAATAGATAAGAACCCTAAGAAAGGATTATTGCCGTTGGAGTGGGCTGTACTAGTTTATATGGCTTTTACCTTTCTTTTTATATTTTTTACTTATACTAAGCTGACTAATCCTCAGTCTATGATTTGGGGGCGTATACAGATTCTTGCCATGATGTGCCTTCTATGGGGCGTGTACAGGCTTGTACCTTGTCCTTTTACAAAAATAATGCGTATCCTGCCTCAGATGCTTCTGCTGATCTGGTGGTATCCAGATACCTATAATCTTAATCGTATATTTCCTAATCTTGACTATATTTTTGCAGGATGGGAACAGTATCTTTTTGGTTTTCAACCGGCACTTGTCTTTGCTAAAACATTTCCTTCCTATATATTCAGTGAACTGATGGATATGGGGTATGTACTTTTTTATCCCTTTATCGTTGTGGTATGCTGCTACTATTTATTTGCCCGCTACAAGGAGTTTGAGCGATGCACATTTATTGTTATCGTGGCCTTTTTCGTGTATTATGCAATCTTTATTTTTGTACCAGTAGTAGGTCCTACTTTTTATTATCATGCGGTAGGCGTTGAGGAGATAACCAAAGGGGTGTTTCCTGCATTGGGTGATTATTTCAATACTCATACGGATTGTCTTTCAGCTCCTGGAAATCCAGATGGTTTCTTTTATAAATTAGTGGAAGATGCCAAGAGCGCAGGTGAACGGCCAACGGCAGCCTTTCCTAGTAGCCATGTAGGTATTAGTACTATTTGCATGCTTCTTGCTCTTCGTACCCGTAATGATATTCTTATCTATTTCCTGCTTCCTGTATATATCTTACTGTGCATTGCCACGGTATATATTCAAGCACATTATCTTATCGATGCTCTTGCTGGTTTTATATCGGCTGTCATTCTTTATGGTGTGTTGTTTTTTACCACTCGAAATTTGTGTAATTAATTTATTTTCAGTACTTTTGCACTCCAATTTAGAGAATCAATGGAAAAAAAATTATTTATAGAGACTTATGGCTGCCAGATGAACGTTGCCGATAGTGAGGTCGTTGCATCTGTTATGAAGATGGCCGGATATGAGGCGACTGATAAGGAAGAGGAAGCTGATGCTATATTCCTTAATACTTGTAGCATACGGGAAAATGCGGAGAATAAGATTTTTAATCGTTTGGATACGCTTCATGCAGAACAAAAAAAAGGACGAAAAGTAATTCTTGGGGTACTGGGTTGTATGGCAGAACATGTAAAGGATGATCTTATAGAAAATCATTATGCTAATCTGGTGTGTGGCCCTGACGCTTATCTTAATTTGCCGGATATGGTAGCAAGTTGTGAACTGGGCCATCCTGCTATGGACGTCGAACTTTCCAAGACGGAGACTTATCGTGATATCATTCCGCAACGTATTGGTGGTAATCATGTGAGTGGTTTTGTCAGTATTATGCGTGGCTGCAATAATTTCTGTCATTATTGTATTGTACCGTTTACTCGTGGTCGGGAACGTAGCCGTGATGTTGCTAGCATCTTGCGTGAAGTTATTGATCTGCATGAGAAGGGGTTCAAAGAGGTTACCCTGTTGGGACAGAATGTTAATAGCTATGGCTTATTGCCTAATGGGACACGTCCGGAAAATGGTACGTCCTTTGCCCAGCTTTTGCGTAAGGTAGCGGAGACCGTTCCAGATATGCGTGTCCGCTTCACTACTTCGAATCCTGAAGATATGAGCGAGGATATCCTTCATGCAATAGCAGAGGAACCTAATTTGTGTCATCATATTCATTTTCCTGCTCAAAGTGGCAGTGATAAAGTATTACGGTTGATGAACCGTAAGTATACCCGTGAGAAATATCTAAATACTATTGCTGATATTCGTCGTATTATTCCTGATTGCGGTATTACTACCGATCTCTTTGTCGGTTATCATGATGAAACAGAAGAGGATTTTCAACAGACTCTTTCCTTGGTTACGGAAGTTGGCTATGATAGTGCGTTTATGTTCAAGTACAGTGAACGCCCGGGTACTTATGCTGCCGAACATCTTCCTGATAATGTGCCAGAGAAAGAGAAGGTCAGACGCCTGAATGAACTTATCCAATTACAGACAAAAGTGAGTGCCGAGCAAAATAAAAAGGATGAGGGCAAGGAGTTTGAAATACTTATAGAGCGTTTTGGCAAGCGTAGTCATGATCAGTTTATGGGGCGTACTTCACAAAATAAGGCGGTGGTCATAGCTCGTGGCAGTCATCATGTTGGTGAGCTTGTAAAAGTAAGAATTATAGATTCTACATCAGCTACATTGTTTGGAGAAGAGATAAAATGATGTTAATAGTGAAATAGCATAGAGCAGAATAATAACTCTAGGGGAAAGTAAAAGAAAAGAAAAACTAGAAATCTCTTTGTAGTTTTATTACTTTGGCGTATATTTGCATAATATGAAGGAATTCCTACAAGTACTCCGGCGTTTTGTACCGCCGTATAAGCGGTTTTTGATTTTGTCTGTGATATTCAATATTCTGTCAGCGATATTGAATATTTTCTCGTTTGCTGCACTAATTCCTATTCTTCAGATTCTTTTTCAGGTAGATGGCGGCCTTCGTGCCAATGATCTTATGGCATGGGATTGGAGTAACGTGAAAGAAGTGGTGTCCAATAATATGGCCTATTATGTTCAGCAAATGATTATCTCTACCAGTGCAACGACTACATTATTGATCATTGGACTTTTTCTGGCTTTTATGACTTTTTTGAAGACTGGAACTTATTTCCTTTCTTCAGCTTCAGTTATGCCTATCCGTACTGGGGTCGTAAGAGACATTCGAAATCAGTTATACCAGAAGATCACTTCCCTTTCGCTGAGTTTTTTTAGTGAAGAACGTAAAGGTGATATTTTAGCTCGAATGAGTGGTGATGTACAGGAGATAGAAAATAGTATTATGTCAAGCCTTGATATGCTTTTCAAAAATCCTATTCTTATTATTGCCTATTTCATTACCTTGATTTTTATAAGTTGGCAATTGACTATTTTTACGATTATATTTGTTCCTGTTTTTGGTTGGTTTATGGGCTATGTGGGGCGTAAACTAAAGTCGAAAAGCATTATTGCCCAGTCACTGTGGAGTGATACCATGTCTCAGGTGGAGGAAACTCTGAGTGGCTTGCGTATTATCAAAGCTTTTAATGCAGAAAAGAAGATGAATACTCGTTTCGACCAAATCAACAGTTCTTATCGCGATCATATTCTTCGCGTTAATATTCGTCAGCAGATGGCTCATCCTATGAGTGAGTTTCTTGGTACAGTTATGATTATTGTCGTGCTTTGGTTTGGCGGTATTTTAGTTTTAAATAAGTCATTACTTGATGGTCCTACTTTCATTTACTATCTTGTGATATTGTATAGTATTATCAATCCATTAAAAGAGTTTTCTAAAGCAAGTTATAATATACCTAAAGGTCTTGCCAGCATGGAGCGGGTTGACAAAATTCTGAAAGCGGAGATAGAAATTAAGGAGAAGGAAACACCTGTTCATGTGAATGACTTTGAAAAACAGATAGAATTCCGTCATGTATCTTTTGCCTATACAGATAGCAAGACCGATGAGTTGCGCTATGTTCTTAAAGATATCAATCTGGTTATTCCAAAAGGGCACACTGTTGCTCTTGTTGGACAAAGTGGTAGTGGAAAGTCTACATTGGTTGACTTGATTCCACGTTATTATGATGTCCAGATGGGGGAAGTCCTTATTGATGGTGTGAATGTTAAAGATCTTGGTATTCATGATCTGCGCTCTCTTATTGGAAATGTCAATCAGGAAGCAATCCTTTTTAATGACACGTTCCTTAATAATATTAAATTTGGTAAAGATGACGCTACAAAAGATCAGGTTATTCGGGCTGCCAAGATAGCCAATGCCTATGATTTTATCATGGATAGTGAAAAGGGCTTTGATTCAAATATCGGGGATCGTGGGGGACGCCTCTCTGGAGGACAACGTCAGCGTGTCAGTATAGCCCGTGCTATACTTAAGAACCCTCCTATACTCATACTTGATGAGGCTACTTCTGCTCTTGATACCGAGAGTGAACGATTAGTGCAGGATGCTCTTTATCGTTTGATGAGGACGCGAACTACATTGGCTGTAGCTCATCGCTTGAGTACAATAAAGAACTCTGATGAAATTTGTGTATTGCATGAGGGGTGTATTGTTGAGCGTGGCACACATGAAGAGCTTATGGCTAAAGATGGCTATTATAAGAAACTGCATGATATGCAGCAATAATTTGGCATGACAAAATTAGTATATTATTTCTTTTATGTAATAAGTCTGCTACCATTCAACATCCTCTATGGTATTTCTGACCTGTTGTTCTTTTTTATCTATCATATAATAAGGTATAGGAGGGGCATTGTCCGAAAAAATCTTGCAAGTTCTTTTCCAGAGAAGTCTGATAAGGAGATCAAAAAGATAGAGAGGCATTTCTACCATTGGTTTTGTGATTATTTCTTTGAAGCTGTTAAGTTGCTAAGTATCAGTGATAAAAAATTGAGATGCCACTTTAATATTTATGGCAGTGAGGAAGTGGAAGCCTGTTTTAAGGAAGGGCAAAATGTAGCAGCTATTTTAGGTCACTATTGTAATTGGGAATGGCTTTCATGTGTAGGGCTCGAGCTACCGGGAAATCGTGTATGCGGACTTATTTATCATCCTCTCTATAATAAGGCGTTTGATGAACTTTTCAAGTGTATTCGTTCGCATGAAAAGAATAGTGTTCCTGTGCCAAAGAAGGATATTCTGCGCTATTTAATCAATTATAAGCGACAAGGTATTATGAGTGTTTTTGGTTATATCAGTGATCAAGGACCAAAGTGGGAGAATATTCATTTATGGTTACCGTTCCTTAACCATGATACTCCAGTTTTTACAGGGGGAGAGAAGATCATGCGAAAGATGAATGATGCGGTGTTTTATGTAGAGATGTCTCGTCCGAAACGCGGTTATTATACGGCTACGTATAAGCTTATTACAAAAGATCCTAATAGTCTTTCAGAGTTTGAGATTACAAAACGTTTCTTTCAATTGCTGGAGGAAACGATTAGAAAAGAACCTGATTATTATCTTTGGAGTCATGATCGTTGGAAAAGGACTCATGAAGAATTTAATAATAAATATGATATTGTAAATGGAAAGGTAATCCCAAAAGGATAATTCTGTTAGTATAATATCAACTCTTATTTGTTCTTGTTATCAAGTGGTTTTCGTTTCTTGAATAAATTTGTGAAGCTTTTTTTCCTTTTTCTGTTCCGGTCGTGTCGTTTTTTTATTGTGAGGCATTTTTCGAAATTAATTTCTGGATTATTTCTTTTTTTCACATAGCATTTCAGGAAATAGAGATATAATGAAGATATATCAGAAAAAAGCGTTAGATTTTCCAAACTTTCTTTTATAGGAGCTTCATGCGAATAAAAAGTCATGCGGTTAATATCTATAAGGGAGAAAATATAGTGATTCCCTTTTTTACAGTAGTTTACATTTGTGCTGTTTAAGTCATGATGAATGATCCCATGTAGATGCAATTCAGCAACAAATGCAGCAAAGTCTGCAACAAAAGTATGATCAAAGTTTTTGTTGTCGGTATTATAATCGTTGATAGGGCACCAGCTACTATATTCACAAAGATAATATACTTGATCAAGCAGGCCACCTTTGTACTCTTCAATATAGGCTATTTCCTGTGGAGTAAGGAACCCCCTTCTTTTAATTTCTTGTGCGTTCTTGTAACAACGTGCAGCTTTGTTCTTTCGTAACCATGTGTAGATGGCTTTTTTTAAAAAACCGTTTCTCTTGAAACATTTAACGACGATTTTAACAGTATTATTTCCCAGATGTATATTCTCAAAGAGTATTAGTTTATTTCTACCTTTAAACAGAAGTTTTCCTTGTCCCTTTCTGACCATTTCAGGAATCTGCTTAATAGAAGAGGCAAGATCAGTAAAATCAGGTGATATGACAATTTTTCGCATGATGTTAGTTTTATTTATAATTTGTGGGTAAGTACTATAAAAGGCATTTTAGCTGTTTATCTATATTTTGAAATGTAAAATCCTGAACTCTTTTATTTATCCCTTTGTATATTTGAACCTGAAGGTCTTTATTTGTTAGAAGCTTATAAACAGCTTCTGCAAAAGCTTGAGGATCAGCAGGCTTGACGAGTATTCCGGCAGCTCCATCATCAAGAATTTCACGTGGGCCAGTAGGGCAATCGCTAGATACCATAAGCTTCTTCAGCATCAATCCTTCTATCAATACAGTAGGCAATCCTTCGAATTTTGCACTATGAACCAATATCTTGCAATGAAGCATCCAGGGATAAGGATTCTCAATAAATCCAAGGAACACAACTTGCTCAACTATATTAAGTTGTTTGGCCAAAGCAATAAGGTCTTTTTGTGAATTCCCTTTTCCGATGATGTAAAGTGCTTCTTTTATCTTATATTTTTGTTTGAGTATGGCATAAGCACGTAATAAGTTTGACAAATCTTTTTGAGACTCTTCCAATCTTTCTACAGCCAAAAGGTAAGGACGGTGAATGAGTTCTTCATCAGGCATTAGGGCTGCCTGTTTTTGGATGAAATCCGGATCTTTAGCATTATAAATTACGGTAATCTTGTCTTTAAGCTTAGGAAATAGCTCGCGTCCTTCTTTAGCCATAGCCTGAGAGATGGTTACAATTTGGTCATAATTTTCCAAACGCTTACTAATTCGTTTTATTCTCTTGTAATTTTGCTTTATACTTTGTTTAAAACTGAAATGAAAGAAGGCTATTTTTTTAGTGGAAACAGACTTAAGAAAAGTGCTGGCACAACAGTCGAAATCTATTATTGTATCAGCATTTTGAGCCAATCGATTAATATTTTTCCTTATCAGATAACGTCGTATGGGATTGATCAAAAGCTCATCTGCCATTTTTTTCGATATTGATACTTTTTTCCTGATTTTTTTTTGTGGAATATGGGTGAGTCCTTTCCCTCGGCAGAAATATATTACCTCAATATTCTTGGGCAGTCGGTTGATAAATACCTCCAAAGAACCCATATATAAGGCTATGCCTAATGTAATATGATAGTGCTCGTCTTGTGCTAAATATCTTAAATATTCTACCAGAACAGTATCAATGCCACCATCTAAAAATCTCATCATAAGAAAGACGATATTCTTTTTGTTATTTGCTATGTCGTTTCTTTTCATATATATAATACGCAAAGATACATATTTTCTTCGTATCTTTGCCTCGTAATAGATGAAAAGATATTTTATGGACAAAAACAACTTGAAGATTTTAATAATAAGATTCAGGCAAATGGGTGATACTATTTTGGCAACTCCTTTGTTTGATACACTTCATGCCTCTTTTCCTTCTGCTGTTATTGATCTTGTTCTTAATGAACGACTTGCTCTTCTTTTTGAAGGACATCCTTCTCTTCATCATATTTATACTTTTACAGATGAGGAACGTCATCATACTTTTATTTATCTCCGCAAGGTATGGAATATTGTTCATCAGATGCATTATGATGTTATTATTGATATGCGATCTACTGTTAATACTCAAATTTTCGCATTATTTTCTCCTTTTAGCTCATTTCGTATAGGTATTCGCAAGAGTTATACGCGCTTTACTTCTAATTATCTTATTCCGGCTTGTGGAAAGGGAAGTATGGTGGCTCATAATATAGCCATGGCTGAGCCTCTATCTCGAATAGGACAACTTAAATTTCATCATCGTCTTACTTTGCCTATTAGTAATAAAGAACTGCTGGATATGCATGATTATTTAGTAAAGATGGGTATTAATTTTAGCTGTCCTGTAATATTAATAGGTGTTACGGCCAAGCTGGCTTTTAAGATGTGGAAAGAAGAGCGTATGCTCTGTATCATAAATCGTTTTTTACAGAAATATTCTGATGCCCAGCTTATTTTCAATTATGCTCCAGGGCAGGAAGAAATTAATGCCCGAAGAATTTATAGTAAATTAGATGACCGTGGTCGTGTCTTTATAGATATAAAAGCAAGTGGACCAAGAGAGCTCTATGCACTTTCTCATTATATAGATTTATATTTAGGCAATGAAGGAGGTGCAAGGCATATTGTTCATGCTGCAGGTAAACCATCCTTTGTGATATGTTCTCCTGGTTCATTCAAGAGTACTTGGATACCTGACGATGAGATACCTGCAGAGGGAGTCGCTGCTGCTGATATTACCGATATATCGAATATGTCTCCGGAACAACAATATGATAGCATTTCAGTTGATTATGTCTGGAAAAAATTAGTAGTTTTTATTGATAAATATATAGAGAAAGCTAAAGTCTAATGCCTTTATACTTTTAATGTTGATTTTCGTTAAAAGAAAATTAAACAAGAAAATGACAGTGGGGATTAAAAAACAGTCCATCCCAAAGGCCTTTCATGCTTGCTTTCATGATGATTTTTTCCTCAGTATGAGGAAGATGTCGTTTTTTTATTTTATGTCTATGAAGTCTGAATTCATTTATTTGTGATAACCAGAAAAGAATTCTTCCTTTTTCCTTTCTACGGAGAAAAGATGCGTTTCGTTCACCATAATAAAGTTTCCAAGCCTGTTGACTATTGATATTAGTTAAAGAAGCAACATAATTAGTTGGAGTTGCATGAAGAACGATGCTGTTGTCAATTTGTATTCCGTAATATCCTCCTTTTGTAATTCTTAAAGTATATTCAGCGTCGTCACACCAAATAAAGAATTCTTTATATGGTAGTCCTAAAGACCAAGGTATAGATCCTTTGATAAGTAAGGATACAAAAGAAGCCTGTTTGATCAGATGACAATTATTATTCAGTTTTTGGGGGAATAATTTTTCTTCTTGATTTTTTAATCGGCGTGGTTTGTTCATTAAATGTTGAGTGCCATCTTTCCATATTACCCAGCTGTTTATGAATCCAATATTTTCATTTGCTGTGTATGGTATCATTTTTTCTAATGCCTCAGATCTTGGAATGGTATCATCGTCCATTACCCATATCCAGTCTGCTTTTTCTTTTGCTGCAATACTAATTCCTTTGGTAAAACTACCTGCTCCTCCTTCATTCTTGTCCATGTTAATTGTTTCTATGTCTGGACATGATTTTAAATAAGTTGTAGTTCCGTCTGTAGAATGATTGTTGATGACGATAATCTTATTTGGAAGATAAGTTTGTTGTCTTAATGCTTCAATATTTTTTTTAAGAAGGTCCAATCTGTTATAAGTAATGACAACTGCTATAATTTTCATAAAACTTTTGTTATTTTGTGTTGTTTTTTTTCAATGAATTTGGCCACAAAAGAAAATTGATAGGTGGCATCCAGTATAGCATGGATCAGGCCTGGTTTTCCATCAAGACAGCCACCCTTCAAAATATATGATTTGAAGAAACGAAAACCAGGACGGAAAAATAATGCACATGTTCCGTAATGCTTATTTTTTCTTTTGATTACTTCATAGTCTGAGTAAATGTTATTTTTATAGAGAATAGTGCTTATAGCATCATTGGCAAGGTGTTTAAAAGCCAGATCTTTTCGCTTTTTGGATATCTTTTCGGTTCTACCGTTGATGTCTGGAGAACTGTGAATTGCTGATGGCCATTGACATTTCTCTTTTTTGAAGAAACGTAAAATATAGTCAGGGTAACTTGCATGCATGAAATGTCCCATGAAATAGTTCTTTCTTGGTATTATAATGCCTTCCGGACATTGTGAATCTTGGATGCGTATATATAAATAGTCATGTAAGGAAGAGGGTACAATTTCATCGGCATCTACTACAAGGATCCACGGATATTTAGCGTGATTGATGGCGAATTGGCGTGCTGGTTCAACTATGTGATAGTTACCTTTGGGAAAAGTGATGACTCTGCATTTGTTCTGTTGTGCTATATCTGTTGTCCTATCTGTACTTTCCATGTCACAAATGATTATTTCATCGAAGCTTTTTACGGCATCAAGGACCATTTGCAGGTGTTTTTCAGCATTATAAGTGTTGATAACAACAGATATTTTGTTTTCTTCTTTCATAGACTGCAAAGTTACGAATTTATTTTTTACCTTTGCATTGATTATGCAGGAAAAAGCTATGATAGTAGGTTATGATGCTAAACGAATAGTCAGTAATGGCACCGGCTTAGGTAGTTATGGTCGCACGCTGGTCAATTCTCTTTCTGAAAACCAGCGCTTGAAGATGCGGCTTTATGCTCCAGATAGGGGATGTGATGACTTTCGTCAGCAGGTTATCCTGCGTTCTAACATTAGCTTTATTTATCCCGACTTTCTTCATTTCCGTTTCCAGCGTGATTTATGGCGTATCCGGGGTGTTGTCAACCAGCTGCGTCGGGATGGAGTGCAACTGTATCACGGGCTCTCCGGAGAACTTCCTATTGGCTTGAAGGCTGCTGGTATTCCTGGTATTGTTACGGTTCATGATCTTATCTTTTTGCGTCATCCAGAATATTATCACTGGTTTGATGTCCAGATTTATCGGTGGAAGTTTTTTCATACACTTCGTGAAGCAGACAGGATTATTGCTATCAGTGAGTGTACTAAGAGAGATATTCTTGCTTATGGAAATTTTCCAGAGGATAAGATTGATGTCATATATCAGAGTTGTAGTCTTCGATTTCGTAACAAGGTGAGTTGCTCTGACAAGCAACGTATTCGGATGAAATATCATCTTCCTGTTCGTTATATTCTTAATGTTGGCAGCATAGAAATGCGTAAAAATATGCTCCTTGTTGTCAAGGCATTGCAGCAGTTACCTACGGATATTTCTCTTGTTATAATTGGCAGACATACCTCTTATACGGATAAAATTCTAAAATATGTGCATGCTCACAAGCTTGAGCAGCGCGTTCTGATTCTTCATGGCATCTCTGATGATGATCTTCCTGCTATTTATCAGCAGGCGGAAGTTTTTGTTTATCCTTCCCGATATGAAGGTTTTGGAATTCCAATTATTGAAGCGATACAGAGTGGTTTGCCGGTAGTAGCATGTACTGGAAGTTGTCTTGAGGAAGCGGGAGGCCCAGACTGTCTCTACGTTGATCCTGATGATGTATCTGCAATGGCGGCGGCTATTCTTAAAAGTTCTGAAGAGAAAAAGTGGCGAGTAATAAAAAGCCGTGAATATATTCGGCAATTTGAAAATAGAGATTTAGCTTCCTTGGTTATTCGTGAATACCAGAAGACTGTGTAATATAGAAAAATAGATAATGATATTATTGAGTTTTGATACAGAGGAGTTCGATGTACCTCGTGAGCATGGCGTCGACTTCTCGTTAGAGGATGGAATGAAGGTATCTGTGTATGGCACAAATAAGATTCTTGATATTTTGAAAGAGAATCACGTTTGTGCAACCTTCTTCTGTACAGGCAATTTTGCCAGTTATGCCCCCGAAGTTATTGAGCGCATCAAGCGCGAAGGCCATGAGATAGCTTGTCATGGCGTTGATCATTGGTGTCCAAAGGCTGATGATGTGTTTCTTTCCAAGGAAATTATTGAGCGTGTGAGTGGAGTTAAAGTTACTGGCTATCGCCAGCCACGAATGTTTCCAGTTTCTGATACCGATATAGAGAAGGCTGGTTTTCTTTACAATTCTTCATTAAATCCAGCTTGTATTCCTGGCCGTTATATTCATCTTGCTACTTCTCGTACATGGTTTATGCGAGGCAGAGTTATGGAAATTCCTGCTTCTGTTACTCCTTGGTTTCGTATTCCTTTGTTCTGGTTGGCTCTTCATAATTTTCCAGAGTGGCTTTATTATGCATTTGTAAGTCGTGTGCTTCATCATGATGGTTATTTTGTTACTTATTTTCATCCGTGGGAATTTTATCATCTCAAGGAACATCCTGAGTTTAAAATGCCTTTTATCATTAAAAATCATTGTGGAGATGAACTTGCCAGTCGCCTTGACCGTTTCATTAAGAAGTTCAAAGAGGGTGGAGAAGATTTTGTTACTTTTACAGAGTTTGTCAATAAACAGGAGGTAAAATGATTACGTTAGCTACTGTTTCTCCTTGTTATAACGAGGAGGATGCTTTGCCGGATTCAGCTCAGCACCTTATACTTTTGTTTGATACTTTAATAGCACAGGGTAAGATCTCACCGGATTCTTTGATTGTCTTTGTCAATGATGGCAGTTCTGATCGGACTTGGGATATTATAACTCGTCTCCATAAGCAGAATTCCCGTATTCGAGGTATCAACCTTGCCCGTAATACAGGTCATCAGAATGCTATTATGGCAGGAATGATGACTGCCCGACATTGGGCTGATGCTGTTATTACTATTGATGCAGATTTACAAGATGACTATGCTTGTTGTATTCCTCAGATGATTGATGATTTTGTTTCAGGCAGCGATATTGTTTATGGTGTTAAAGTATCTCGTACTGCTGATCCTCTTCTTAAACGTATGTCTGCTCAAGCCTTTTATCGATTACAGGAGAGCATGGGAATGAAAACAATATTCAATCATGCTGATTTTCGTTTGATGAGTCGCCGTGCCCTCGATATTTTGTCAGAGTATAAGGAAAGTAACCTCTATCTTCGGGGACTGGT
>RRZU010024990.1_pt1 | contig 17021 bp, 13 predicted proteins | sample 2165561 | NCBI WGS metagenome assembly RRZU01 (sample SAMN10456909, study PRJNA506462) | wastewater metagenome | isolation source: wastewater sludge | place: USA: Moscow, Idaho | reverse complement strand
TAGAGAATGTCGAATTCGGCTTGTTTGAACGGCGGCGCCACTTTGTTTTTAATCACTTTCACCCGCGTTTCATTGCCCAATACATCGTCGCCTTTTTTAATCTGGCCGGTGCGGCGGATGTCTAGGCGTACGGAAGCGTAGAATTTGAGCGCGTTGCCGCCGGTAGTGGTTTCGGGGCTGCCGAACATCACGCCGATTTTCATGCGGATTTGGTTGATAAACACCACTAAAGTATTGGTTTTTTTGATGTTGCCGGTGAGCTTGCGCAAGGCTTGGCTCATTAGGCGCGCTTGCAAACCCACATGGCTGTCGCCCATTTCGCCTTTGATTTCGGCTTCGGGCACCAGTGCCGCCACCGAGTCAATCACCACCATGTCTACACCGCCGCTGCGCACCAACATATCGCAAATTTCCAGTGCTTGCTCGCCGGTGTCGGGCTGGGATACCAGCAATTCTTCCACTTTTACACCCAGCTTGCGGGCGTAAATCGGGTCGAAGGCGTTCTCGGCATCAATAAAGGCGCAGGTGCCGCCGCCTTTTTGGCATTGGGCAATCGCTTCCAAACACAAAGTGGTTTTACCGGACGACTCGGGGCCGTAGATTTCCACCACCCGCCCGCGCGGCAAGCCGCCCACGCCCAACGCCACATCCAAGCCGACAGAGCCGGTGGAGATAACCTCTAGATTTTCGTCTTTGTGGCTGCCATCCATTTTCATGATGGAGCCTTTGCCAAAATTTTTCTCGATTTGCGCCAGTGCGGCGGCGAGGGCTTTGCTTTTTTCGTCAGACATTGCGCTTACTCATTCCTGCGGAATTTAAAAAATAACTGCTGGCGATTATCGCACAAACCATGCTCGATGTGGTTGCCCGCCGCCGGTTTTTGTCGCATTGATTGCCATGGTAATGCTGCCGGTGCGGGGGAAAAATGGTACACTGTCAAGCTGATACAAAAGCCCTGGTCGGATTAATGGCCGTATGGGCTTTTTGTTGTGCCAGCGGCGCGGCTATTGTGGCGCTAAGCTTGGCTACCCCATTTTTTTCTTGCCTGCCGCTGTGTAGCGTGCGGCCTTGGTGTTGTTGCCTGTATGCCTGCCCATTCATTCGACTGCAAACAAAGCAGATACGGGCAAACCTGTTATTTTGCCGATGTATGCCTGATGGAATAGGCGTGCTCGGCTCGGAGTATATTGACGTGAGCACATTTTCTGCCCTGGGCTTATCTCAGGAAATCGTTTCCGCCCTCACCGAGCAGGGCTACGAAACCCCCACCCCGATTCAGGCTGCGGCCATTCCTAAAGCGCTGGCCGGGCACGACTTGCTGGCCGCGGCGCAAACTGGCACCGGCAAAACCGCCGCTTTTATGCTGCCCAGTTTAGAGCGGCTCAAGCGCTACGCCACCACCAGCACCTCACCGGCGATGCATCCGGTGCGCATGTTGGTGCTCACGCCCACGCGCGAATTGGCCGATCAAATCGACCAAAACGTACAGGCATATATGAAAAACCTGAGCCTGCGCCACACCGTGTTGTTTGGCGGCATGAATATGGAGCCGCAAAAACAGGCGCTGCGCGCCGGCTGCGAAATTGTGGTGGCCACAGTGGGGCGTTTGCTCGACCATGTACAGCAAAAAAACATCCAGTTGAATAAAGTGGAAATCTTGGTGCTCGATGAAGCCGACCGTATGCTGGACATGGGCTTTATCGACGACATCCGCAAAATCATGCAGATGCTGCCCAAACAGCGCCAAACGCTGCTGTTTTCGGCCACTTTTGCACCACCCATCCGCCGTTTGGCGCAAGACTTTATGCACCAGCCGGAAGAAATCGCCGTGGCGGCGCAAAACACCGCCGCCGCCAGCGTAGAGCAACATGTGATTGCCATCGACACCGGGCGCAAACGGGCGTTGCTGGAGCGGCTGATTCTGGATTTAAACATGAGCCAGGTGATTGTGTTTTGCAAAACCAAGCAAAGCGTGGATCAGGTGCACCGTGATTTGGTGCGTCGCGGCATCAGTGCCCAAGCGATTCATGGCGACAAATCGCAACAAAGCCGCTTGGAAACCTTGGCGCAATTTAAGGAAGGCAGCCTACGCGTGCTGGTGGCCACCGATGTGGCCGCCCGCGGTTTGGATATTGCCGAATTGCCGTTTGTGATTAACTACGAGCTGCCCACCAGCCCGGAAGATTATGTGCACCGTATTGGCCGTACCGGCCGCGCCGGTGCCGAGGGCGTGGCGATTTCGCTGATGGATGAACACGAACACAAGATGTTTGAATCGATTAAAGAATTGATTAAAAACGACTTGCCGGTAGAGCGCATCGAAGGCTTCGAGCCGCGTTGGTGGGATGCCTTAAACGGCCAAACAGCCGCTCCGGCGGCACCGACACGCCCGCCGCGCACCGACTTGCAACAGGTTGACAGCGGCCGCAACCAAGAGCGCAGCAACGCGCGCGGTAGCCGCAATAAGGGCAGGGAAGGGCGCAATAGCCGCGAATATAAGGAAACCCGCAGCAATGCTGAAATGCCTCCGGAAAGCAAAGACGTGAGTGCGGCCTGCAACCGCATTCCGGGGCGCGTGCGCCGCAGCCGCAACCGGCCGCAATGTGCTTTATTGCAAGCCAATTATGGTGCGCGCCGCCAGCGGGCGTAGTTTTATAGTAAATTAATTTGAACCAATACTGCGTTGGCTCACCTTAGCGCAAAGCGAACGATTTTGTAAGGTGCTAAAGCACCAACAAAAGTCTGTTCCGTACTATCTGTACTGTCTGCGGCTCAGCTCAAAGAGAACGATTTACTAAGGTGCTGAAGCACCGAGTAAATCAGTTCCGCCTTGTCTTGATTCAAATTTAATTCACTATATCGCCATTGCATCAAAAAGGCTGCCTGAATATTTTCAGGCAGCCTTTTGTTTGCTTTAATTTTTTTTGGTTTTATTGGCTGTTTTCGTCGTCATCGGCGCAGTAAATCTGGTGTAGTGCGGCAATAATTTGGCGCACTTCATCGGTGGTAAGCTCATATACCAAGCTACGGTGGTAGCGGGTGAAATCTACTAAGCGCTCGCTGCGCAAACGCGCCAAATGGTTGGACATCGCGGTTTGGCTGATGCCCACCGTTTCGGTAAGCTCGGTCACGTTTTTTTTGCCTTCCAACAGCAAGCACAAAATCATCAGCCGGTGCGGATGGGCAATCAGCTTCAGCAGTTTGGAAGCGGTTTGGGCGTTGGCAAACATATCGGACATGATGGCGCCTATGGGGTGAAATCAAATAAAGAGAAGTGCTTATTCTAAGCCAGTTATTGCATAGCTACAATGATATCATTATATTTACATTTCATGATTATTTGATGTAATATAGCGGCAGCTGTTGTGATGGATAAACCAAGGAGAGCCGTATGTTTTGCCGTAATGTGGGAAAAACCGAGCGCATAATTCGGGTGTTGGTGGGGCTGGCGCTGATTGCGCTGGTGTTTGTGGGGCCGCAAACGCCGTGGGGTTGGATAGGCTTGGTGCCTTTGCTGACCGGTTTGGTGGGTTGGTGTGGCTTGTATACGCTGTTGGGCAAGCGTGGCGGCAGTTGCCAGCGCTAAGTATGGTTTCAGTTTTACTCTACCGTAAAGCGCTCTGCTTTACGGTATTTTGCTTTATGGGCTGCCTGAAAGGGGGCTAATCCTCGAATACCAATCATAAAAATAAGATAACAAGGCGGTGAGCCGCAGACAGTACAGGTAGTACGGAACAGATTTTTGTTGGTGTTTTAGCGCCTTACAAAATCGTTCTCTTCGAGCTAAGGCGAACCAACGCAGTTAGGTTATTTTTTAGGATTGATATAAAATGCGTTTTTTGTGTTGGCAGAGCAAAACATCATGAGCAGCAACAAAACCGTGCATTACTTAACAGACTACCGCGCCCCGGATTTTGCCGTGGCGCAAATTGATTTGACTTTTGATATCGAGGCTGCGCACACCACCGTTAAATCGCGGCTGGTGCTCCAGCCGCAAACGGCAGGCGCGCCATGTGTGCTCGACGGCAGCGCCGAGTTGGTGAACATCAAACTGGATGGCGAAACGCTGCCTGAAAGCGCCTACACCTTGGCCGATGAGCGGCTTACCATTGCCTGCGTGCCCAACGACACTTTTGTGCTGGACATCACCACCCGCCTGTATCCGGCACAAAACAAAGCGCTGATGGGGCTGTATGAAAGCAACGGCAACCTCTACACCCAGTGCGAGCCGGAGGGTTTTCGCAAAATCAGCTATTATTTCGACCGCCCCGATGTGATGGCCAAATTCACCACCACCATCAGAGCCGACAAAAAACGCAATCCGGTACTGCTGTCCAACGGCAATCTGATTGATTCAGGCAGCCTCGATAAAGGGCGGCATTGGGTGAAATGGCGCGATCCGTTTGCCAAACCCGCGTATCTGTTTGCCTTGGTGGCCGGGGATTTGGCCTTAAGCCAAGACCAATTCACCACCGCCTCCGGTAAAGTGGTGGCGCTGCATTTTTACACCAGTGCCGCCGATAAGCCCAAAACCGGCTTTGCCATCGAATCGCTCAAACACGCCATGCGCTGGGACGAAACCCGTTTCGGCCTCGAGTATGACCTCGACATCTATATGGTGGTGGCGGTGGGCGACTTTAATATGGGCGCCATGGAAAACAAGGGTTTGAATATTTTCAACACCAAATACGTGCTGGCCAACAGCGCCACCGCCACCGATGCCGATTTTGAAGGCATTGAAGCGGTGATTGGCCACGAGTATTTCCACAACTGGACCGGCAACCGCGTTACCTGCCGCGACTGGTTTCAGCTCTCGCTCAAAGAAGGGCTCACCGTTTTTCGCGACCAAGAATTTTCCGGCGACCGCGCCAGCCGCGCTGTGCGCCGCATCCACAATGTGCGTATGTTGCGCAGCCACCAGTTTCCTGAAGACGCCGGCCCCACCGCCCACCCGGTACGCCCGGCCTCGTATGAGGAAATGAACAATTTCTACACCATGACCGTGTACGAAAAAGGCGCCGAAGTGGTGCGCATGTACCATACCTTGCTGGGCGAAGATGGCTTTCAGCAAGGCATGAAGCTGTATTTCCAGCGCCACGACGGCCAAGCGGTGACATGCGACGACTTCCGCGCCGCCATGGCCAGCGCCAACGGCATCAATCTGGATCAGTTTGCCTTGTGGTATAGCCAAGCCGGCACACCGCACATTCAGGCTTCAGGCAGCCTCGATAGCGCGGCACACACCTTTACGCTCACCCTACAGCAAAGCCTCGCACCCACGCCGGATATGACAGACAAACAGCCGATGTTGATTCCGGTGAAAATCGGCCTGCTCAACCACGCCGGTGAAGCGGTGCGCTTCAAAACCAGCGCCGATGGCGACTGGCAAACCGAAGCGGTATTGCTGCTGCAACAGGCATCGCAAGCGTTTACCTTGTTTGGCGTGGCCGAAGCCGTGGTGCCCTCGTTGTTGCGTGGCTTTAGCGCCCCGGTGCAGCTCGATTACCCCTATAGCGATGCCGAGCTAATCTTGCTGCTGGCGCACGACAGCGATGAATTTGCCCGTTGGGACGCCGCACAAACCCTCTACTGCCGCGCCGTAGCCGCCAATGTGGCCGCCTTGCAGGCCGGGCAGCCGCTGCCGCAACACACCGAGCTGGCAGAGGCGGTGGGGCATGCACTTAATCAGGATTTAGACCCGGCCTATAAAGCCATGTTGCTGCAAGTGCCCAGCGAAGCCGAGTTGTGGGAAGGGCAGCAACACATCAACCCACAGCACTATGTCGATGCCCGCGAAGCCTTGCTGACCAGCGTGGCCGGAGGCTGCTTGCCGGTGTTGAACCGCTGGCGCAGTTGGGCGTATGCACAAGAAGAAGCCAGCGGTCATGCCCAGCCCTACGAATACCATCCCGATATGGCTGCGGTGCGCAGCTTTCTCAACGCCATCCGCGTGTGGGTGCTGTATGCCAACCCGGCCATGCTTGCCTATGTGCGCCAGCAATACGACAAATTGGCACGCAACATGACCCACGAATGGGGCATGCTCGCCGCCATCAACCACCAGCCGCACGACGACCGCAACCAGTTGCTGGCACACTTCGCCCACCGCCATGGCGGCGATGCTTTGGTGATGGATAAGTATTTCAGCTTAATTGGCAGCAGCTTGCGTGCCGACACGCCGCAGCAGGTTCAGGCAGCCTTGGCGCATCCCGCGTTCAGCCTGGAAAACCCAAATAAAGTGCGTGCCTTGCTGGGCGCATTCACGCGCAATATGCGCCACTTCCATGCCGAAGACGGCAGCGGCTATGCCTTTGTGGCCGACCACATCATCACCATCGACGCCTTTAACCCGCAAGTGGCCGCACGGCTGGTGCAGGCCTTCAGCCTGTTGGCACGGCTGGAGCCGCAGCGGCAAGCCTTAATGCGTGCGCAGCTGCAACGCATCCGTGGCCAAGCAGCCTTATCGGCAGACAGCAGCGAAATGGTGGATAAGATTTTGGCGCAAAACTGAACAGCTAAAGGTGCAAAACAGATTGTTGTTGATTAAACAAAAAACACCGCCAACATCATATGTTGGCGGTGTTTTTATGGCTAATATCGGTGCCGCGGCGTTAGATGATAGGGTAAGGCCAATCTTATTTCGGCGGCGTGGCTTGAATATTGATTAAGCCGTTCAACACGCCGTCTAGGCCGCCGAAAACGGAGATTTTGTCGATTTTTTCGGTCACTTTTTCCAAGGTTTCCAGCTCTTTCAGGCGCAATGCGGTTGGGTTTTCTTCCATCACCCGTGCGGTGTTGAGCAAGGAGCGGGTGGCGGCGGTTTCTTCGCGGCGGCGGATGTTGTTGGCTTGGGCGGACTTTTCCGCTTCCACCACGCGGGTGAGGATGGTGCGGATTTCGCCGGGCAGGATAATGTCTTTAATCCCCACGCTGTCGATTGCAATGCCTTGCCAATTTTTGCTCTGCATCAGCGTGGTGAGTGCTTGGTCAATCGCTTGTTTGTCGCTGAGCAAAGTATCCATGTTTTCGGCGCCGATAATGGCACGCACCGCAAATTGCAACTCGCGATAGAGATAGGCGGCGGAATCGCTGTGTTGTTGCAGCCATAAAGGCGCATCGGTAATGCGGTAATTGCAGGTGACATTGGCGCGGATGGTGACTTTATCGGCGCTCAATAATTCCTGCCCCGCAATTTCGCTGGTTTGCAAACGCAGATCCACCACGGTGCTGTGTATCAGCTGATTGACCTGCCAATAATGGTAATGCCCTTGCGGCAATGGGGTTTGCAGTTGATGTTCGATAAACACCAAGCCTTGGTGGTGTTGCGGCACATTCACATCCAGCACGATTTTCTGGAACACCGGATGGGTTTGATAATGGGCGGTTTGCAATTGCGCCATCACTTCGGGCGCAATCAACAAGCCTTGGCGCAAATCAATGCGGATAAACGCATACGGCAAGGCGGCTTGACGCCAGAAATAGCCGCTGTTGCCAGGCAAAATCACATCGTGTAGCACCCCGTTGAGCGTCCATAAAATCAATTCGTTTTCAGCGGCCACCACATGCTCAAACGCCTGTTCAATCAAAGCCGGGGTGTGTGCCGCCCATTGGCTGACGGTGGCCAAATCTTCAAATAAGGGCATGCGGGTGTGGGCAAACAAGGCTTTGGTATGGCCATCATTCATGTGTAATACATATTCGCCCTCGCCCAAGATGCGCACCGGCTGGTCGCGCACGGTAATCAGCAATTGCTCACCGGCATTGACGGTGAATTTTTGCAAGGGACGGGTGAGCTTGGGCTGCATCAGCAAGGCTGCCTGAACCGTTTCAGGCAGCCAATAATCATCCTGCGCGATGGTATGGGTTTCCAGCTCGCTTTCTTCCGGCGGCCAAAAAGCACGGCTAAGGCCGCTGCCCACCACTTGCGCGGCCATATAACGATGCCAAACCACGGTAACCGAGCCGGGTGCGCTGTCGATAATGCGCCAATAACGGGCAACCGTGTCGCGTTCAAAACGCAGCGCGGCGGCCATGCCGTCCCAAACCACGTTTAAATCGCTGATGTTTTCGGAAAAAGTATGTATATCTTGCATGCCGTGCCACAGCCAATGCGATCCGCTGGGCAGCACGGTGCGGATGCGGTCGTCCTGCAATACAATCATGCGGTGGGCGGGTTTGACTTTGAGTGAGCGAAACAACATAACACTTTCTCCTGCAAATTTCTGAATAGGATTAGATAACTGAAGTTATGCAGTTGTGTATCAAGGCTGAAAAGTAAAGCCGTCATTGCCGAACTTGATTCGGCAATCCATTGGCAAAGAAAAAGCAAATCAAACCATTTTCTTTAAAATCAATGATACTGTTTCTGTATTGCGGCTGTATCGGTTTATTTTCACCATGGATTGCCGAATCAAGTTCGGCAATGACGCATTCGATGGTTTCAGGCAGCATTGGCCAATAAGTGCGTAATTTCAGTTAGGTAAAAAAGACCCCATCGGCGGCATTGAAAAACAGCCAATGCCCAAGGAGCCTTATCTGTATCTGCGGGTTTGGGCTAAACCAATAAAATACTTGCGCAGCCCATAATCAAGGGCGGCCTATTGTGTATTGGTGGCGGCGCTTATGGTGGCAAGGAGCGTGTGCGCCACAGGGAGCACCGTTTGGGCGCAGGGCTTGGGTTTCACATCCTGCCTAAACCTTCTTGCCGTGCGTGCAAGCGATGCCTGCCGTTGCGTCATCCGTGTTGCAAACCACAAGCACCGTTCGCCGGCTGTTAACTGCCCAGCCGGCGAACAATGCACAATAGGCCGCGGGTACTGCTTTACTGCGCTACGGAATCGAACCGTAATGAAGTTGCCTTCATCCAATAACCACTACATCGTGTTGAATGAGGGAATCGAACCCCCTACCAAAGAATTAAAAGTTCTTCGCTCTACCGATTGAGCTAATTCAAAAAGCGTGATTAAAAGGAATCGAACCTTTTGCCTGCGAAAAAATAATCCGCCGCTCTGCCCTGAGCCAAATCACCTGCCCGCCCGTATTGCTGTGTTCGGCATACAGCACGGCACGCCGCCTGCACCGGCACTGCACACAAAGCAGCACCATAGAACACATTAATCCGTTACGTGCGGGGTGATTGTAACCGAATTTGCAGAGGCGGGAGAAGGCGGGTGTTGCAGGCTGATTTTTGAGTTGAGCATACACAAAGGCTGCCTGAAGCTATTGTGTCTTCAGGCAGCCTTGATTACCAAGCTTGGTATAGGGATTAGCCGGCCACGCGGCAGGCAATCATGTAGTTGACATCCAAGCTGTCGATGAGGCGGTATTGTTTGCTTAGCGGGTTGTAAGACAGGCCTTTGCTGTCGACCAATTCTAGCCCGGCTTGGCGGCACATGCGTGCCAATTCGGCGGGGGTGATGAATTTTTGGTAGTCGTGGGTGCCGCGCGGCAGCATTTTCAGCAGGTATTCGGCGCCCAAAATGGCGTGTAGATAGGCTTTCGGTTTGCGGTTTAGCGTAGAGAAAAACACCCAGCCGCCCGGTTTGGCCAAGCGGGCGCAGGCGCGCACGATGCTGGCCGGGTCGGGCACGTGTTCCATCATTTCCATGCAGGTCACCACATCAAAACCGGCGGGATCGGCTTCGGCCAGTTCTTCCACGCTGATTAAGCGGTAGGCCACATTGCTGATGCCGCCTTCTAATGCGTGCAATTGGGCAATTTTAAGCGATTTTTTGGCCATATCAATGCCGGTGGCGGTGGCGCCGCTGCGTGCCATGGCTTCGGTGAGAATGCCGCCGCCGCAGCCCACATCAAGCACGGTTTTGCCTTCAATGTGGGCAAAGCCGTTGATATAGCCCAGGCGCAGCGGGTTGATGTCGTGCAGGGGTTTGAATTCGCTGTCTTTGTCCCACCATTTGTGCGCCAATTGGCTGAATTTGTCGATTTCGGCGGCGTCTACATTGATATTGTGGGGCGTGTGGTCGGTTTGCATGGCGGTTTCTCTCTGGCAGTAAGGCTTTATTGTAGCGGTTTTGTGGGCTCTGTAGGTTCGGCGGGCAAACGCTGCCACAAAGCCAGCCATTCGCGTTTTTCGCGCGGGCGGGCACCGGCCCACAATTCTTGCCAACCCGCTGCGGGTGTGGTGGCTTGCGGGCTGCGGCGCACCAGCCGGTAGTGGCAGCGCGGGTTGTCGACATCCAGCGTGAGCCAGCCGTATTGCTGCCAGGCGATGCGCGCGGTGTGGTTGCCTGCCTCTACGCTCACGCATTCCTGCCCGGCTTGCAGGCGGCGCACGGCATCGGCATCAAAGGTTTTTTGCATTTGCTGTACCACCGGGCGCTGGCTTTTGGCTGCATCCAGCCACGGTAAAAACAGGGTGAGCAGCAAAGACCAGATTAAGGTGATGCCGGCCGCCCAATTGGTAACCGCTTGGCGGCCGCGCACGTGCTGGCGGGTGATGGCCCACAGCCACACCGGCGTGAGTATGCAGGCCACCAGCATGGGAAAATAATCGATGTCGGTTTGGTAGTAAGGGCTGAAATACACTGCGCGTTCGGCCAGCTTGGGTGGCCAGCCGTAGTTCATGGCGGCAAAGCCCAGCCATAAAAACAGTGCCAGCAGGCCAAAGGTCATGATGCCGAACCAGTTTAAAAACGCTGCCGCGCCTCGGCGCAGCGCATCCAGCTTGGCTGCGCCGAATACCGCCAAGGGTGGCAGCAAAATCACCAGTAAATCTTGGAATTGCAAGGGCGATAGCGCCAGCAAAAAGCCCAATAAAGCCAGCCATGCCATGCCGAGTATGCCCCAATCGCTGTCGATCAAGCGCACGCGGTTGGCACTCCAAACCGCCAGCGGCCAAGCCGGAAAGGCAAACCAGAGCAGGTTTTTAAGGTAATACCACAGCGAGAAATCAAACTGTATTTGGCCAAAGCCGCCAAAAGGCATTAAGGCTTGCTGTTGCCACCAGCTGTAAAAAACGGCGGCATCGGCCTGATACAGCGCATACGGCCACAGCAGCATTTGCGGCCATGCCCACAGCAGTGCAATCAGCAATACCAATTGATAACGGCGGGTGCGCCAATGGCGGCTGAACCACAAGCCGCCGCTGAGCAGCATCAAGGCCAAAGCCAAGCTCAGGCTGCCTGAAAGCGTCAACAACACCCAGCCGCCGCCCAACATCAGGCTGGCCATAATCACCCGCGTTTTTGCCAACGATAAGCCGTAAAAACACATCGCCGCGCCGGTGAACAGCAAGGGAATGGTGCTCATCAAATGGGCGGGCATCAGCAGGCCGGGGCAGCCAATCAGCACCAGCACGGCGGTGCGGCCGAAGCGGTGTCCTAAGAATTGGCGCGCCGCGCCGCCGATGCAGCAAAATCCAATCACCATCAAGCCCACATTCACCAGCCGCACTGCCTCGTAAGCATCGAGCAGCCACGGTGAAAACACAGTTTGGCTGGCCGCCCCCAGCCACACATACACCGGTGCGGCCGCCCAATAAGGCTGGTCGAACAGCATGGGCAGCGCCCAGTGGCCGCCGCTGCGCCATTGTTCAATCACCGTGAGCAATTGCGGCTCCATCGGCGCCCATAAATCATGGGCAAACACGCCCGGCCACAGCCACACAAACGCCAATAACAGCAACAGCCACGGCCGCTCGGAGGCGGGTGGCTGGGCATGTGGTACAGCGGGGGTATAAGTGAGCATGGGCGGATATCAACAACAGGGCTGCGGCATCTTAGCGCAATTTACGGCAGCCAGCCAGTTTTGGGCAAGGCTGCCTGAAAGCACAAATACGGCTTTGATTGTGGTTTTAATCCACATCTTGGCTAAGGTTCACCTGATCTAAGGGGATTTTACGAGTGCGGTGGCGCCGCTTGTGATAAACATAAAAGCCCACAAACACCGGCAGCCCCATATAGGTAATCACCATGCGTTGCCAATCAAATTGGCCGTGCAGCAGCCATTGCGTGTCTTGGCCGATAATCACCAAAATACACAAGGCCAGCGCCAGCAAGGGGCCGAAAGGGAACCATTTGGCGCGGTAAACCAAGTCTTGCAGCGATTTGCCTTGTGCTAAATAGGCGCGGCGAAAGCGATAGTGGCTGATGGCAATGCCTAGCCAGGCGATAAAACCGGTAAGGCCGGAGGCGGCCACAATGTATTCGTAAGCGCCGTCGCTCACCATTTGCAGCAGAAAAATCGCCAGTGCCACAATGGCGGTGGCCAGCAAGGCCCAGATGGGTACGCCGCGGCGATCGGTGCGGCCAAAGCGGGAATAGGCCATGCCGCTGTTGCCCATGGCGTAGAGCATACGGGTGGAGGCATACATGCCGGAGTTGCCGGCCGACAAAATGGAGGTGAGGATTACCGCATTCATCACCGCTGCCGCAAAAGCCAACCCGGCGCGCTCAAACACCAGGGTAAACGGCGACTTGCTGATTTCATCCACATCGGCGCCCAAAAGCTCGGGGCTGGTGTAGGGAATTAATAGGCCGATGACGGCAATGGCCAGAATATAAAAAATCAAAATACGCCAGAACACCTGCTTGATGGCTTTGGGAATGCTGTGTTGCGGATTTTCCGATTCGCCCGCGGTGATGCCCACCAATTCGGTGCCTTGGAAGGAGAAGCCGGCAATCAAAAATACACCCAAAATGGTGAAAAAACTGCCGGAAAAGCCGTCGCCCAGAAAAGGGGCATCGCCGCTGGTGAAATGGGTTAAGCCGATGTATTGACCGCCCAAAATACCGAAAATGGTGAGCACGCCCACACCCAAGAACACCACCACCGTAATCACTTTAATCAGTGCAAACCAATATTCCGATTCACCATAGGCACGCACAGATAAGGTATTGAGCAGGAAAATCAGCGTAAAAAACACCATGCTCCAGCCCCAGGCGGGCAAAAAGCGCAGCGGCTCCCAATAGCTAATCACCAGAGCGGCAATGGTGATGTCGGCGGCCACGGTAATCACCCAGTTAAACCAGTAATTCCAGCCCAATGCAAAGCCCAGCGAAGGATCGACAAAGCGGGCGGCATAAGTGGCAAACGAGCCGGAAGTGGGCAGATAGGTGGCCATTTCGCCCAAAGAGGTCATCAAAAAATACACCATTAAGCCGATGGCGGCATAAGCCAACAGCGCGCCGCCGGGACCGGCGGTGTGGATGGCGCTGCCGCTGGCCATAAACAGCCCGGTGCCGATGCTGCCGCCAATGGCAATCATGGATAAATGGCGGGTTTTGAGTTGGCGCAATACGGTGTTGGACATGATGGTTTTCGGAGAATAGGGCAAGCGTTTTCAGGCAGCCTGTGGGTTAACAAGGGCGAATGATGTATGTGTGGGCAACATCAACGCCGGTTTAGCGCACGGTGGCGCTTACGATGCCGTTGTCGAGCACCAATACCTGCTCCGGCCAGCGCATGGCGGCCAGATGAAAGCGGGATTGCTCGATAGGTGTGCCATCGCGGCGCTCGCGCCAGCGCGCGCCCACCGAGTAATCCAGACAGAACACCGATTGTTGTGCCCCTTGCCAGGCTTGTGCCGCTTCGCTAAACAGGGCGAGGCGGTTTGGCGGTGTGGGCTGGCTTTGCCAAGTGCGCCAGTAATGGCCGATCAACACCGGCGTGGTTTGTGGGTAGTCTTGCCACCACGGGCAGCGGGCGGTAAAGCGCCAGCGGCCATTGGCATAAAAAGGCGCCGGTGCTTGGGTTTCCACCCCGCAGGTCAGTGCGCGGATGGGGTTGGCGTGGCTGCGCAGTAAGTCGTAAGCGCCGGTGGCGGGCAAATAAGCCATGGGGTGATTTTCGTCTTCCAAGGCTGCCTGAAAATGCTGCTGCTCTTGATGATAAGCATCGTACCATTCGCTTTGTTGAAATTGGCGGTTGAAGTCCGCTTCCCAATGGCGGTATTGCGCCACGAGCGGCATGGCACCGGCGTCGGCGATTTGTTGCAGGCTTTCAGGCAGCCATGCGGCATGGATGATGCGCAAGTCGGCGCGTTGCAGCAGCAGCGGCCATTGCTGCAATTGTGCGTGCAGCGCGGCTTTGTGTTGCTCGGGATAGTGTTGCCACGGCGCATAGCGTTGCTCGTCTTGCAATCGCGGCTGGAAATACCAGCCGGAGCCGTCTTTGGGGTCGTCCATCAGCAGATTAAGCTCGTGGTTGCCCAACACTGCCCAAGCGCGCTCGGCGGCCATGGCTTGTATCACCCAGTTCAGCACGGCAGGGCTGTCTTGGCCGCGGTCGCATAAGTCGCCCACAAACACCAGTTTGCGGCCTTGCGGATGGCGGCCTTGTTCGTCGTAGCCCAAATGATGCAGCAAGGATTGCAATGCCACCCATTCGCCGTGTACATCGCCGATGATGTCTAAAGCGCCGTTGGGCAGGGTGTGGAAAAGCGGGGATGTGGGTGTGTGCGTCATATTCGGTTCAGTATTCTACAAATAAAAAGCGTGCCCGGCGGCACGCTTGGAAAGGGTTTTCAGGCAGCCTTGGTTTAATGCGGCCGCACATATGAATTAGGCTTAGAATTTGCCGCCGGATTCGTTCACCATATACACCACGGCGGCTTTGACTTCTTCATCGCTCAGGTTGGCATTGCCGCCTTTGGCCGGCATAATGCCGCCGTCCGGGCCGGTGTAGCCTTCAATGGCGTGTTTGAACAAGGTGTCTTTACCTTGTTTTAAGCGGGCGGTCCAATCGGCATTGTGGGTGATTTTGGGAGCGAACGGAATGGCGGAATTGGCGTTGTGGCAAGCCATGCACAGGCTATCGAACACGGCCTTGCCGTCTGCCACTTTGGCGCCATCGGTTGCTGGTGCGGCAGCATCAGAAGCGGCATCGCCGGCAGCCACCGCCGGGGCGTCGAAGTTGCCACCGGATTGGTTGGCCATATAAGCAATGGCGCGTGCCACTTCGTCGTCGGTGAGGGTGGTGTCGCCGCCGCGTGCAGGCATGGCGTTAAAGCCTTCGGTGGCGTGTTTCATTAAAGTGGCAAAACCTTGGGCAATGCGCGGCGCCCATTCGCCGTTGTGGGTGATTTTGGGCGAGTTGGGCACGTTGCTGTCGGCGGCGTGGCACTGTACGCAGGTTTTATTGAAAATTTGCTCGCCGGTGCGCTGGCCTGCGGGGGTGCCGTCGCCCATGGTGAGATTGCCTACCGGCATGATGCGGGTTTCCACTGCGGTGGCGGTGTTGTCGGCCACATCGCTGTAATAGCCGCTGGTGGCCAGTTTTACCAGCAAAAACAATACCGCCAGTAGAATGACAATGCCGCCGATAAGCGTGGTTAATGCCGAGCCTTGGGCTTTGCTTTTGTAGTGCTTCATGTGAAATAGGCCTCGCCGTTTTGGTGGGTTGTGACGAAAATCTTGTTGTTGTCTTGTTAAAATGCATTAACAATAATTTGCTGGATTATACTGAATTCGTTTGGGCTTTCCAATCGCAATTCTTGGCTTAACGCAAAAAAAGCGCGAATAAAGGCGGTATCAATGCGGTGGCGGTGCTGTTGGGCGCTAAATAAATAGGATGGTTTATGGTGGATAAAGTAAATAGTGTGGGCGCAGATGCTGCCTGAAGCGATTTAAGCCATGGCTGTTTTACCCGGGATTGGTATACAGGGTTTCAGGCAGCCTCGGATTGCACAAAACTTTTTGCCCTGCGCGGCGTTTTCGGCTACACTAGCCCGCTTGTTTGATGTTGCGCACCCGTAGCTCAGTTGGAAGAGTGTCGGTTTCCGAAGCCGGAGGTCACAGGTTCGAACCCTGTCGGGTGCGCCAAAAAATAATCAAAGCCAGACGATTGCCGTCTGGCTTTTTTCTTTTCCGCATCAATAGCGCGCCACGCTGTTGTCCACCGTTTGCGACCACGCGTCGATGCCGCCGCTGAGGTTATAAAGCTCATCAAAACCGGCTTGCGCTAGAAACAAGGCTACCTGCATGCTGCGGACGCCGTGGTGGCAATACACCACAATCGGCATGTCGTCGGCCAGCTCGTTGTGGCGCAAAGGGATGCGGTTCATGGGGATGTGGATATGGCCGGGCAGGGCGGCGTAGGCCACTTCATCGTCTTCGCGCACGTCGAGCAAGGTAAAGCGGCGACCTTGCTGCTGCCATTGCTGCAATTGGGCGGGGGAGAGGGTGTGGATGTCGCTCATGCCGGCTCTGGTGGATTAAAACGAAAACGCGGAAGGTGCCGGTGTGGCCGGGCTGTGCAAGGCGGGCACTACGGTGTCGAACAGCACGCGGGTGCTGAATTCATTGCCTTGGCGGCGAATCAGGCAGGCACGCATTACCGGATCGGCACCCACAATCACCACCATGCTGCCGCCGTCGGCCAGCTGTTGTTGCAGTGCTGCGGGTAATACCGGCACGGAGCCGCCCACATAAATGGCGCTGTACGGTGCGCCGCTGTCTACACCGGCCAAGCCGTCGGCTACCTGAAACTGGATATTGCCTAAATCCAAACCGGCCAAAGCGGCTTGGGCGCGTTGTTGTTGTTCGGCGTCTACATCCACGCTCAATACTTGCCCGGCCAGTTTGGCCAGAATGGCGGTGGCATAGCCGGAGCCGGTGCCCACTTCCAATACTTTATCGCCCTTATTTAAGGCCAATGCTTGAATCAGGCGCGCCACGATTTTGGGCTCCAGCATCATGCCGCCGTTGGCCAGCTTGAGTGCTTGATCGGTATAGGCCACATTTTGCTGTTCAGGCAGCACAAAGGCTTCGCGCGGCACATCGCCCAATACATCCAGTAAGTCGAAATCCAATACGTCCCACGGACGGATTTGTTGTTCTACCATGTTGTAACGCGCTTGGTTAAAGTCCATGTCTGCTCCGAAAATGCTGAATATAGCTGAATATATAGGGGGCGGCGGCGCCATGCTTGGCAGGCCGCTAAACCGGTAAATTATAAATCTTTTTGGGGTCGGCTCATAGCCCTTGGATGGTATTGGCGTTGTTGAAATGATGTTGGCTTATCAATGCGGCCAGTTGTTGCAGGTATTGTGCATCGGTTTGGTC
>RRZU012947650.1_pt1 | contig 17024 bp, 8 predicted proteins | sample 2165561 | NCBI WGS metagenome assembly RRZU01 (sample SAMN10456909, study PRJNA506462) | wastewater metagenome | isolation source: wastewater sludge | place: USA: Moscow, Idaho | reverse complement strand
CAAGAACTTCTACGGCACCGGGTACCACTTCGGTGACGGCGGCAACGTCGAGGGCGTCTACGCGGTCTCGTGGGAAGACGGCACGCTCCAGTGGCTCGAGGACTGCCACGGCGACTCGTACGGCGTCACGCCGTTCGAGGACGCGGTCTACGTCGCGTCCCACAAGCACTACTGCGGCAACAGCGGCGGGTTCCCGCAGACGAGCCCGTGGCGGGTCAACCGCGGCTCTGCCCTGACCAAGACCGCGACGGGCACGAACATCCCCGACATCTACGGGTACGAGGATACTCAGGGCCAGCCGCACCCCGAGATCCTCGACTGGTTCCCCGACCTCAACACGGGCAGCTACACGGGTCAGGGGCAGGGCGCCTGGTCGATCGCGGCCGGCAGCGGCTACGTGATCATGGGCGGCGAGTTCACGCGCGTGAACAACACCGCGCAGCAGGGCCTCGCCCGTTTCGCCTCACGGAAGACCACGCCGGACACGGACGCGCCCCGCTACGGCGGCGCACAGTCGGCGCTGCGCGCGGTGTCGCCGGCGTCAGGGACGGTCGTCGTCTCCTGGCCCGCGAACTTCGACCGTGGCGACGAGGAGCTGACGTACCGGCTTGTGCGGAACGACACGAGCACCGTCCTGCAGGAGCGGACCGTGACCGCGTCGTTCTGGAAGCGGCCCACGATGTCGTTCGTCGACACCGGCCTCACGCCCGGCTCGACGACGCGCTACCGCGTCCGCGCGACGGACGCCACGGGCAACGGCGTCTGGTCGGAGTGGGTGACCGTGACGGTCGCCTCGAGCGGCTCGCTGTCCACGTACGCCCGCACGGTCGCCGAGGACGGACCGTCGAGCTACTGGCGTCTGTCCGAGACGAGCGGCACGACGGCCGCCGACCTCACCGGGACGCGCGCCCTGACGGCGCACGCCGGGGTCACGATGGGCACCACCGGGGCGATCACGGGGGACAGCGACACGGCGATGACCTTCTCGGGGTCGAGCAACGGTGACGCCATCCACTCGACGAACGAGCCCGCACCGGTCGAGTTCTCGGCTGAGGCGTGGATCAAGACGTCGACGAACCGCGGTGGCCGCATCATCGGCTTCGGGTCGGCCACGTCGGGCACGTCGGGCACGTCCGACCGTCACGTCTACATGGACAATGCTGGGCGCTTGCATTTCGGCGTCCAGGCGAACGGGCGCAACGTCGTCTCGTCGCGCTCGTCCTACAACGACAACGCCTGGCACCACGTCGTGGCGACGATGAGCCAGGCCGACGGGCTGGCCCTCTACGTCGACGGTGTCCGGGTCGCCAGCCGCGACGACGTGCGCATCGCCGACGCCTACAACGGGTACTGGCGGCTCGGCGGCGGCAGCCTCTCCAGCTGGACGAACGTCCCGTCGAGCGTGTGGTTCGCCGGCGCGATCGACGAGGCCGCCGTCTACGACGGCCGCGTCCTGACGTCTCAGCAGGTGCGCGACCACTTTGAGGCTGCCGGCCGCACGGCGCCGGTGTACACCGCTCCGGACGACGCCTACGGCGCGGCGGTCGCGTCTGCGGACCCGCTGCTCTTCTGGCGCTTCGCGGAGACCTCGGGCTCGGCGGTCGCCGACTCCGGGCGCCTCGGCAGGTCCGGCACGTTGTCCGGGAGCGCCGTGCGCGGCGAGGACGGCGCCATCGAGGACCTCGCGAACGCGTCGATCCGGTTCACGACCCGCGCGCACGTGTTCGATGCGCAGGCGCAGGCCAACCCGACCCGGTTCTCGACCGAGGCATGGTTCAAGACCGCGACGACCCAGGGCGGGCGCATCGTCGGGTTCGGCAACTCGACGGGCACCACGTCCTCGAGCTACGACCGGCACACGTACATGCAGGACGACGGACGACTCGTCTTCGGCATCTATCGCGGCGCCGAGTACCGCGTGACGTCGACCCAGGCGTACAACGACGGGCAGTGGCACCACGTCGTCTCGACGCTCGGCGACGCGGGCATGCGGATGTATGTCGACGGTGTGCTCGTCGGCACCAACCCGCAGCGTCTCCCGGAGAGCTACACCGGGTACTGGCGGGTCGGCGGCGACAACACGTGGGGCTCGACCTCGCAGACCCTCGTCGGCTCGGTCGACGACGTCGCGGTCTACGGTCGACAGCTCGACGCGGAGACGGTCGCGCTGCACCACGCGCTCGGAGCGACCGGTGAGGAGCCGAACGCGGTACCGACCGCGTCGTTCACGACCGACGTGACCGACCTGGCCGTCGCGGTCGACGCGTCGGTGTCTGCGGACACCGACGGGACGATCGAGGCGTACGCGTGGTCCTTCGGCGACGGTGCGACCGGCACCGGCCGCACGGCGACGCACACGTACACCGAGGCTGGCACGTACACGATCACCCTGACGGTGACGGACGACCGCGGGGCGACCGCGGAGACCACCCACGACGTCACGGTCGCGGCCCCGGTCCCGAACGTGGCGCCGGTGGCGGTGTTCTCGTCGGAGGTGGACGGGTTGTCGGTGGAGGTTGATGGTTCGGGTTCGTCGGACTCGGACGGGTCGGTGGCGTCGTATGCGTGGGACTTCGGTGACGGTGAGGACGGCACGGGTCGTACGGCGTCGCACACGTTCGCGCAGGCTGGTTCGTACTCGGTGAGGCTGACGGTGACGGATGACGACGGTGCGACGGGCACGGTGACGCACGAGGTGGTGGTCGAGGCTCCGCCGGTGACGGAGGATCTGGCGGTCGATGCGTTCGGCCGGTCGGTGTCGTCGGGCTGGGGTTCGGCGACGACGGGTGGTGACTGGACGGTCACGAGCACGGCGTCGACGCTGTCGCGGTACTCGGTCGCTGGTGGTGAGGGTCGGATGTCGCTGACCCCGGGTGCGACGCGCTCGGCCTTCCTGCGGGCGGTGTCCTCGACGTCGACGGAGGTTCAGACGACGGTGTCGATGGACCGGCTGCCGGCGGGCAACTCGTTCTTGACGGTTGCTGGTCGTGCGGTCGGCACGAGCGGGTATGTCGCTCGGGTGCGGGTGGCGACCGACGGTGCGGTGCAGCTGCACGTGGGTCGTGGGATCTCGTCGGTCACGGCGCTGGCCGGTGGTGTGGTCGATGGGCTGACGCTCGTGCCGGGGGAGAAGCTGCGGGTGCGGTTGCAGGTGACGGGGACGTCGCCGACGACGGTGCGGGCCAAGGTGTGGCGTGACGGTGACGCGGAGCCGGCGACGTGGCGGGCGACCGCGAACGACTCGACCGCTGACCTGCAGGTCGCCGGTGGGGTGGCGTTGCAGGCGTACGTTGGCGGGGCCGCTGGTAGCCCGGACGTCCTCGTCGCCTGGGACGACCTCTGGGCAGGCCAGCCGTGACCGCGAGGGCAGCAGGCGGGGTGACGGTCGGGATCCTCACGTTCCGTCGCCCCGACGGGCTCCGCGAGTCGCTGCCGCGACTCCTCGAGCAGGTGCGGCAGGTGCCGGGCGCCGAGCTCCTCGTCATCGACAACGACGACGTGCCGAGCGCCCAGGGCATCGTCGCCGAGCGCGAGGCCGCAGGAGACCCGGTCCGGTACGTCCACGAGCCCGACCCGGGGATCGTCTCGGCGCGCAACCGCGCGCTCGACGAGGCGCGCGGTGACGTCCTCGTCTTCATCGACGACGACGAGCTGCCGTCGCCCGCGTGGCTGACGACGATGCTCGCGACGCACGAGAAGTACGGGTGCGCGGCGGTGGCAGGCGCCGTCGTCGCGCAGTTCGAGTCCGAGCCCGACCCGTGGATCACCGCGGGCAAGTTCTTCGAGCGCAAGCGCTACCCGACTGGGACACGCGTGCCCGCGGCGGGCACCGGCAACCTCCTGCTCGACCTGCGCGCGGTGCGCGCCTGGGGCCTGCGGTTCGACCAAGCCTTCCGGTTCACGGGAGGGTCGGACACCGCGTTCACGAGCGAGCTGGTCGCGCGCGGCGGCGAGATCGTGTTCTGCGACGAGGCGAGCGTCGTCGATGTCGTCCCGGTCGAGCGCGCCACGCGGTCGTGGGTGCTGCAGCGGGCGTTCCGCAACGGCAACGCGCGCGCGCGGGTCCACCTGCTCGGCGTCCGCTCGCGCGGTGCCGCGCTGCACGGGAGGGTGACGCTCGCCGCGCAGGGTGCGGCGCGCGTCGCGGGCGGTGCGGTGCGCTTGCTCGGTGGGGTCGCCACCCTCGACACAGGGCTGCGGGCGCAGGGTGCGCGGACCGCTGTCCGCGGTGCGGGCATGGTCGCGGGTGCTGTGGGCGGCGTCTACCAGGAGTACCGTCGGTGACGGTCGCGCGCCGGTGAGCGCGCGCGTGCACGCCGGGGGAGGCGAGATGACGGCAGGGCAGGTGACGGGGGTGACCCCGGCGTCCTCCCTGGCGCGTCGCGGCGTGCCGGTGCACAGCGACGTCGATAAGGTGGCTGCGCGCCACGGCCTGCGGCTCACGCAGGGCACGTCCGCGCTCCTCGTCCTCGTCGTCGGGTCCTGGTACCCGGTCCTCGGCGGGCTCACCGCAGGCACCGTGCTCGCGCTCGCGCTCCTGCCCGTCGTCGTGACTGCGGCCCTGCGGTTCCGCGGCGCCGGCCTGCTCCTGACGGTCGGTGCGCTCGCGCTCGCCAACGGGCTCGCGCTCGCGTCGCTCGCGCAGGTCGACCACGCGGTCATCCGCAGCGTGACCCGGGACGCGGCGCTGCACGTCGTCGGGATCGTCGTGGGCGTGGCAGCCGTCCTGTGGGCGCGGACCGTGTGGCGCGACGCGTGGGTCGCGCTGTTCTTCGGCGTCGGGATGCTCGTCGACGCTGCGCTGGGACCGACCGGGACCAACGCGTGGAAGTTCGCCTACGGCCTGCCCGTGACGGTCGTCGTGCTCGCGGTCGCCTGGCTCACCCGGCGGTGGCTCGTCGAGCTGGGAGCGCTCGTCCTGCTCGCAGGCGTCTGCGCGGTCCAGGACAGCCGGTCGATGTTCGGCCTGCTGCTCATGGCCGCGACCCTCGTCCTGTGGCAGGCGTTGCGGCGGCGCTCACGGCGCCGGATGTCCGCGCGCAGCCTGGTCGTGATGCTGGCGGTCCTCGGCGCCGGCGTCTACCAGCTCGGCAAGGCGCTCGCGCTCGAGGGGGCGCTCGGAGCGGCTGCGGCGGAGCGTTCGGCGCTGCAGATCGAGCAGTCAGGGTCCCTCCTCGTGGGCTCGCGCCCCGAGATGGGCGCGTCGTTCGCGCTCGTGGAGGCGCGGCCGTGGGGTTTCGGGTTCGGCGTCGTCCCGAACGGTCTCGATCTGCGGGCGGCCAAGGGGGGCATGGCGCAGCTCGGCTACGACCCGGACAACGGGTACGTCCACCGCTACATGTTCGGTCGGGGCATCGAGCTGCACTCCGTTCTCGGCGACCTGTGGGCGTGGATGGGACTCGCGGGGGCAGTGCTCGCGATCGTCATGACGGTGCTGCTCGTGCGGGGCCTTGTCACCGGCCTCGCGGGCGGGGTCGCGAGCGGCCTCGTCGTCGCGCTGACGCTGCGCTGCCTGTGGGACATGTTCTTCGCGCCCGTCTACAGCTCGATGTCGATCCTCGCGCTCGCGCTCGGGCTCGCGCTGCCGCTCGTGGCGGCGCGCGTCCGCCGCGCGCCCGCGAAGCCGCGCAGGGCCGCGCTCTCCGGGAGCAGGGTCGCGCCGCGCACGTAGACTTGGATGTCGCCCGCCCGCTCCCCATGCTCGAGGAAACCCATGTCGCTCACCGGTGTTCTTTCCCTGCTGCGACAGGATCCCGCGGTCGCGGCGGCGCTCGAGCACGTGCATGCGCGCGGAGAGCTTGACGTCGTCACGCCGTCGGGGGCGCGCCCCCCGCTCCTCGCGCTCCTCGCCGGTGCGCACGGCCAGGACGATGCACCCGCGCCCGGCGCGCGGCCGCTCGTCGTCGTCACGGCCACGGGCCGCGAGGCTGACGACCTGGTCGCCGCGCTCGCCTGCTACCTCCCGCACGACGATGTCGCGGTGCTGCCTGCGTGGGAGACGCTCCCGCACGAGCGGCTCTCGCCGCGCAGCGACACGGTCGCGCGCCGTCTGGCCGTCCTGCGCCGGCTCGCGCACCCGACGGTCGAGCACGGCCCCGCGGGTCCCGTCCGGGTGCTCGTCGTGCCTGTCCGTGCGCTCATGCAGCCGGTCGTCGAAGGCCTGGGCGACCTTGAGCCCGTCCAGCTCGCCGCGGGTCAGCAGGCCGACCTGACCGACGTCGCCGAGCGGCTCGTCGCGGCGGCGTACACGCGCGTCGACATGGTCGAGCGGCGCGGGGAGTTCGCCGTGCGCGGCGGCATCCTCGACGTGTTCCCCCCGACCGAGGACCACCCGCTGCGCATCGAGTTCTGGGGTGAGGAGGTCGAGGAGATCCGCTGGTTCGCGGTCGCCGACCAGCGCAGCCTCGAGATCGCGGAGCACGGCCTGTGGGCGCCCCCGTGCCGCGAGCTGCTGCTGACACCCGAGGTGCGTGAGCGCGCGGCCGCGCTCATCCCGCAGCTCCCTGGTGCGACCGAGATGCTCGACCGCATGTCGCAGGGCATCGCGGTCGAGGGCATGGAGTCGCTCAGCCCGGCGCTCGTCGACCGCATGGTCCCCGTCCTCGATCTCGTGGCGGACGAGTCGCTCGTCGTCCTCTCGGACCCTGAGCGCGTGCGGCGCCGCGCGCACGACCTCGTGTCGACGACCGAGGAGTTCCTCGCCGCGGCGTGGACGTCGGCGGCCGCAGGCGGGTCCGTGCCGATCGACCTGTCGGCGGCGTCGTTCATGTCGCTCGCGGACCTCCGGGCGATCAGCGCGCGCCGCGCGCTCGGCTGGTGGACGCTCAGCCCGTTCGGGCAGGGCCCCGAGGAGGCGGACCTCGACACGGACGGCGAGACGCTGCGCGTGCGTGCGCGCGACGTCGTCGCGTACCACGGCGACGTCGAACGCGCGCTCGACGACGTGCGCGGGCTGCAGCACGCGGGCTGGCGCCTCGTGCTCGCGACCGAGGGCGCGGGGCCGGCCAAGCGCATGGCTGAGCAGCTCGGCGCTGCGGAGACGGCGGCTCGTCTGGTCGCGGACGTCCCGACGGCGCCCGAGGGCGGTGTCGTCCACGTCGTGACCGCGTCCGTCGGCGCGGGCTTCGTCGACGAGGAGCTGCGCCTCGCGGTGTTCTCGGAGCAGGACATCACGGGCCGTGCGGGCGCGACGACGAAGGACATGCGACGCATGCCGTCGCGGCGTCGCAACGTCGTCGACCCCCTGTCGCTGCGGGCTGGCGACTACGTGGTGCACGAGCAGCACGGTGTCGGGCGGTTCGTCGAGCTCGTGCAGCGCACGCTCGGCTCGGGCGCGAACGCCGCGACCCGCGAGTACCTCGTCGTCGAGTACGCGTCGTCGAAGCGCGGGCACCCGGGCGACCGGCTGTTCGTGCCGACCGACCAGCTCGACCTGGTGACGAAGTACACGGGCGGCGAGGCGCCGACGCTCAACAAGATGGGCGGCTCCGACTGGTCCCGGACCAAGGCGAAGGCGCGCAAGCACGTCAAGGAGATCGCGGGCGAGCTCGTGCGCCTGTACTCGGCGCGGATGGCGACGCAGGGGCACGCGTTCGGGCCGGACACGCCGTGGCAGCGAGAGCTCGAGGACGCGTTCGCGTACGTCGAGACGCCGGACCAGCTCGCGACTATCGACGAGGTCAAGGCGGACATGGAGAAGTCCGTGCCGATGGACCGCCTCGTGTGCGGCGACGTCGGCTACGGCAAGACGGAGATCGCGGTGCGCGCCGCGTTCAAGGCGGTCCAGGACGGCAAGCAGGTCGCCGTGCTCGTGCCGACGACGCTGCTCGTGCAGCAGCACTTCGACACGTTCAGCGAGCGCTACTCCGCGTTCCCGGTCACGGTGCGCGCGCTCTCGCGCTTCCAGACGGACGCGGAGGCGAAGGCGGTGCTCGACGGGCTCAAGGACGGCTCGGTCGACGTCGTGATCGGCACGCACCGGCTCCTGTCCGGGTCGGTGCACTTCAAGGACCTCGGCCTCGTGATCGTCGACGAGGAGCAGCGCTTCGGCGTCGAGCACAAGGAGACGCTCAAGCAGCTGCGCACGAACGTCGACGTGCTCGCGATGTCGGCGACGCCGATCCCGCGCACGCTCGAGATGGCGGTCACGGGCATCCGTGAGATGTCGACGCTGCAGACCCCGCCCGAGGAGCGGCACCCGGTGCTGACGTACGTCGGCGCGTACGACGACAAGCAGATCACCGCGGCGATCCGCCGCGAGCTGCTGCGCGAGGGTCAGGTCTTCTACGTCCACAACAAGGTCGACACGATCTCCAAGACGGCGGCGCGTCTCCAGGAGCTCGTCCCGGAGGCGCGCATCGCGACGGCGCACGGGAAGATGAACGAGGCGCAGCTCGAGCAGGTCATCATGGACTTCTGGGACCGGAAGTTCGACGTGCTCGTGTCGACGACGATCATCGAGACCGGGCTGGACATCTCGAACGCGAACACGCTCATCCTCGAGCGCGCGGACGTCCTCGGGCTCTCCCAGCTGCACCAGCTGCGCGGCCGTGTCGGGCGCGGCCGCGACCGCGCGTACGCGTACTTCCTGTACCCGCCGGAGAAGCCGCTCACGGAGACTGCGCACGACCGACTCGCGACGATGGCTGCTCACACGGACCTCGGGGCGGGCATGCAGATCGCGATGAAGGATCTCGAGATCCGTGGCGCGGGCAACCTGCTCGGCGGCGAGCAGTCCGGGCACATCCAGGGCGTCGGCTTCGACCTGTACGTGCGCATGGTCGGTGAGGCGGTCGCCGCCTACCGCGGGGACGCGGAGGAGGAGGCTCCCGAGGTCACGATCGAGCTCCCGGTCGATGCGCACGTCCCGCACGACTACATCGCGCACGAGCGCCTGCGTCTCGAGGCGTACCAGAAGATCGCGGCCGCGCAGACGACGGCGGCGCTCGACGAGGTGCGTGCGGAGCTCGTCGACCGGTACGGCGCTCTCCCGGAGGTCGTCTCGGCGCTGTTCGACGTCGCGGCGTTCCGCAACCATGCGCGCGCGGCGGGGTTGAGCGACGTCACGGCGCAGGGCAAGTTCGTGCGGTTCGCGCCGGTGGACCTGCCGGAGTCGGCGCAGCTGCGCCTCAAGCGCCTGTACCCGGGCACGGTGCTCAAGCCGGCGATCCGGGCGGTCCTCGTGCCGTTCCCGACGACGGCGCGCATCGGGGGCCGCCCGTTGCGCGGTGCTGAGGTGCTCGCGTGGGCGACGGAGCTGATCGATGCTGTGATCGGCGGGTCTGTCTCTGCTGCGGCGGGGGTCGGGACGTCGGGCGCGGCGGGCTCGTCTCGCTGACCGAATCACCCGGGGGGCCACCCCGCCAGGGGTTTCTGCTGCTCCGTCCACGCTCCTAGCGTTGAGGTGCCGCGATCGCAGCGGCGCGACACGACGGGGGAGCATGGTGACAGGGACGGCAGGAGGGCGCGGTGCGCGCCCTGCGAGGGGCGCGGGCGTGGTCGGTTACGCCCCGGGGGCGTGGGACCTGTTCCACGTCGGGCATCTCAACGTCCTGCGGCAGGCTGCAGCGCACTGCGACTACCTGATCGCTGGCGTGGTCGACGACGACATGCTCGAGCGAGCCAAGGGGCGCAGGCCGGTCGTGCCGGTGCACGAGCGTGCGGAGATCGTCAGCCACATCGGGTACGTCGACGAGGTCTTCATCGAGACGCAGCCGGACAAGCTCGAGACGTGGCGCCGCTGCTCGTTCGACGTCTTCTTCAAGGGTGACGACTGGCGCGGTACCCCGAAGGGCGACGAGCTCGAGCGGCGCTTCGCCGCGGTGGGCGTCCAGGTCGTCTACTTCCCGTACACGGTGCACACGTCGAGCACGAAGCTGCGTCGGGCGCTGACGCTCCTGGAGTCGCCGAGCGAGGACCTGGAGTCGCTCGTTCTCGAGGGCTGAGCCGGGCGCAACCTCGAGATACACGATCCGGCGAAGGTCACCTCAGGCCACCCTGAGCATCGCCCGCCGCGCGTCGAGGATCACCCTCACGTCGCCTCCCCGAGACCTGTCTCGCCGCTGGTCACGTCGGTAGTTTTCAAAGCAGGAACGAGCCAGGGCTGAAGGTTCTGCGCTCGTCCGGAGAGACTCTCCTCACGTCGCGGGGGCGACAAGGAGACGGACGGGGCACCGAGCCCGCCCGACGCGGCGGAGGACTCCGCCGCTCCGAGGAGAGACAGATCTGAGCAGTGGGGGAGCTGTGACCGCAGAGGCGACTTTCAGGGGCAGGACAGGGACGGTGGCGCAGCCCGCGCCAGCACCAGCACAGGCACCAGCACCAGCACCGGCGCAGGCTCGGCCGGAGCCGGTCGCCACGTCCGAGCAGCCGACGCGCACGGCCACGAGCAGCGCCCAGGTCCGCCGGGTGTTCCCGTCGATCAGCTGGCCCACGCGCTACTCGTCGCTCGTGCTGGTGACCGACCTCGCTGCGATCCTCGTCGCCACGGCGACCGCGCTCCTGCTGTCGCTCCCGTCTGCGGACCAGGCCCAGCCCCGCGCCTACGTCGTCGGCCTCGTCCTCGTGACGCTCTGGCTCGCCAGCCTCGCGGCCGAACGGTCGCGCGACCGGCGGATCGTCGGGATCGGGGTCGAGGAGTACGGCCGAGTATGGCGGGCGACGTGGCACGTGTTCGCGGCGGTCGCGCTCGCGGCCTACGTCGCCGAGGTGGACCTGCCGCGCGAGTACGTCGCGGTCGCGATCCCGCTCGGTACGGCCCTCCTGCTCGTCGGCAGGTACGGGGCGCGCGTCTACCTCAAGCGGCTGCGGCGACGCGGCCGGGCGCTGTCCCGCATCGTCCTGACCGGCTCGCGGTCGGGTGTGGCGGAGCTCGCGCGCGAGATCGCCGCGCGCCCGCTCGCCGGGTACGTCGTCGTCGGGGCGTGCGTCCCCGACGGGGACCCGCTCGCGGGGGAGTGGCTGGGTGACGTCCCGGTCCTCGGGGATGTCCTCGACGTGCCGCACACCGTGACCCGGGTCCGGGCGGACGCCGTCGCGGTCGTCGGCGCCGACCACATCAACTCGAGCGTCGTGCGCGACATCGGCTACCGGCTGGAGTCGACCGGTACCGACCTGATCGTGGCGCCGGGTCTCGTCGACGTCGCCGGGCCGCGCATGGTGCTGAGCCCCGCGGAGGGACTCTCCCTCGTGCACGTCGACGCGCCGCAGTTCACGGGTGTGCGCTACGTCGTCAAGGCTGTTCTCGACTGGGTCGTGTCGCTCGCCATCGTGCTCCTGCTGTCGGTGCCGATGCTCGTGATCGCGCTGGTGATCCGTCTGACGAGCGCGGGCCCGGCGCTCTACCGGCAGGAGCGCGTGGGGCGGGACGGCACGACGTTCCGGATGATCAAGTTCCGTTCGATGCGCGTGGGTGCTGATGCGGAGCGTGCCGTCCTCGAGGGTGAGAACGAGGGCAACGGCGTGCTGTTCAAGCTCAAGGACGACCCTCGTGTGACGCCGTTCGGTCGCGTGCTGCGGCGTTACTCGCTCGACGAGCTCCCGCAGCTCTTCAACGTGCTGCGGGGCGAGATGAGCCTTGTCGGGCCGCGTCCGCCGCTGCCGTCCGAGGTGGCGCTCTACGACGGGTACGCGCCGAGGCGGATGCTCGTCAAGCCTGGCCTGACCGGACTCTGGCAGGTCAGCGGCCGGTCCGACCTGTCGTGGGACGAGGGATTGCGCAAGGACCTCTACTACGTCGAGAACTGGACCATCGCTGGTGACCTGCTCATCCTCCTGCGCACGGCGAGAGCCGTGTTCGCGCACGAGGGTGCCTACTGAGCCGCTCCCCCGATCGGCTCGACAAGAGCCCGGCCGCGCTCCCTCGGAGGGGGCGCGGCCGGGCTCTCGCCCACCGGGAGGATGTGGGACGTCGGTGGGAGGGCAGGCATGAGGACGGCGCGTTGCTGCAACGTTGCAGGCGTTCGAGCCGCACGATCTCGCCATCTCCCTCGATGGGGTTGTGTCACCCAGGCTAGTGGACGGCTTCCGGTCTGCAAACGGTCGGAACTGTTGCAGAGACGTTGCGGGCATGCCACGGTGGACGGGCCTGCCCACGCAGGCTGTCGCCTGGGAGGAGCGGCATCGCACGGGTCGCTCAAGGACGAACGATTCGCCCACGAGAGCGCGCCCTTTTCCCCGTGAGAGGCAGCTTGATGCACAGCAGAAGTAGCACCACCACGACAACGCCGTCGTCCGTGCGGTCCAAGGTGCTCGCGATCGCCGCGAGCGCCGCCCTGCTCGCCGGAGCCAGTGTCGCGAGCAGCGCCGTCGCCGCTCCCGCACCTGCGACGGTCCCCGCCGCACCCGTCGCGCTCGCCGCACCCGAGGTCCCTGGGCGCGGCAGCACCGCCCTCAACCTGTTCCAGTGGACGTGGAGCTCGGTGGCCGCCGAGTGCACGTCGACGATCGGTCCCGCTGGCTTCGCGTACGTCCAGGTCTCGCCGCCCCAGGAGCACATCCAGGGCACGAGCTGGTGGACGTCGTACCAGCCGGTCAGCTACCGCCTCGAGAGCAAGCTCGGGACGCGCGCGGAGTTCAAGAACATGGTCGACACGTGCCGGGCGGCCGGGGTCGGCATCATCGCCGACGCGGTCATCAACCACATGACGGGAGCCGACGCCGGCTCGGGCACCGGGACCGGGGGCAGCGCCTTCGGTGTCGACTACTTCCCGGGGCTCTACGACGGGGGGAGCTTCAACGACTGCCGCTCGAACATCTCCAACTACGGCGACCGCTACCAGGTCCAGAACTGCCGGCTCGTCTCCCTCCAGGACCTGCGCACCGGCTCGAACGCCGTGCGGGACCGCATCGCCGGCTATCTCAACGACCTCCTGAGCCTCGGCGTCGCCGGCTTCCGGATGGACGCCTCCAAGCACATCCCCGCCGCCGACCTCGAGGCGATCAAGTCGAGGCTCACGAACCCGAACGTCTTCTGGGTCCACGAGGTGATCGGGTCGGCCGGCGAGCCGATCCAGCCGTCGGAGTACCTCGGCTCGGGCGACTCGCACGAGTTCCAGTACGCGCGGAACCTCAAGGGGTACATGGACGGCTCGATCGCCGGGATCCGCGGGATCACCAACGGGCTGCTGCCCTCTGACCGCGCGGGCGTCTTCGTCGACAACCACGACACCGAGCGTGACGGCCACGGCACCATGAACTACCAGTGGGGGCAGAAGTACCTCCTCGGCAACGTCTTCATGCTCGCCTACCCCTACGGGTGGCCGACCGTCTACTCCGGCTACAAGTTCACGGACCGTGACGCGGGCGTCCCCGGTTCGACCGCGACGCGCGTCCCGGACGCGAGCTGCTCGAACACCGCGGTGTGGACGTGCATGCAGCGCAAGCCCGAGATCACAGGCATGGTCAAGTTCCGCAACGCCGTGACCGGCACCGCGGTCACGAACTGGTGGGACGACGGCTCCAACCACATCGCGTTCGGCCGCGGCGCCAAGGGCTACGTCACCATCAACAACGGCGCCAGCGCCGTGACACGCACCTACCAGACGTCGCTCCCGGCCGGGGAGTACGCGGACCTCGTCTCCGCGACGGGCGCCCGGTACACGGTCGACTCGTCGGGCCGGTTCACCGCGACGGTCCCGCAGTACGGGGCCCTCGCCCTTGCCGTCGGCTCGTCGACGCCCGTCGACCCGGGGGAGCCGGGCACGAACCGGACGACCGTGTTCTACCGCACGTCGTGGAGCACGACGAACATCCACTACCGGGTCGGGTCGGGCGCTTGGACGGCCGCCCCGGGCCGGGCCATGACGCCCGCGTGCACGGGCTACGCCAAAATCGACCTGGATCTCGGCTCCGCCACGAGCGCCACGGCCGCGTTCAACAACGGGTCCGGGACGTGGGACAACAACGGCTCGCGCGACTACACCCTGAGCGGGGCGTCGGTCATCGTCGAGAACGGCGCGGTGCGCGCGGGCGACCCCTGCCAGGCCTCCGCGACGTCGACGACCGTCTACTACCCGGCGCGCTGGGCCACGACGAAGATCCACTACAAGGTCGGGTCTGGATCGTGGACGGTCGCGCCGGGCGTCACGATGGCGTCAGCGTGCTCGGGCTGGGTGCGCCACACCGTCGCGTCCGGCGGGCAGCCTGCACGCTGACCGGCGCGGTCGCCCGCGTCGACAGCGGACAGGTCTCCGCGACGAGTCCCTGCCCGTGAGGTGAGCGGCGCAGGATGACGGCTGCGGGCCCGGGGCGACGACCGCCCCGGGCCCGCAGCCCTGCGCCGGAGCGGCCGGTCATAGGACGAAAGACGGTCTACGGAAACGCCGGGAAGGTCCTAGGATTGAGACGACAACCACCAAGTCTTCTCAAGGAGTTTCTGTGGCCATCATCGAAGCCGTGCACGCCCGCGAGATCCTCGACTCCCGTGGCAACCCGACCGTCGAGGTCGAGGTCGTCCTCGAGGACGGCACGTTCGCGCGTGCTGGCGTCCCGTCCGGTGCCTCCACCGGCGCCTTCGAAGCAGTCGAGCGCCGTGACGGCGACAAGGGCCGCTACCTCGGCAAGGGCGTCCAGGACGCCGTCGACGCCGTCAACGACATCATCGAGGACGAGCTCATCGGCTTCGACGCGGGCGACCAGCGCGCGATCGACGCTCGCCTGCTCGAGCTGGACGGCACCCCCAACAAGGGCAAGCTCGGCGCCAACGCGATCCTCGGCGTCTCGCTCGCCGTCGCGAAGGCCGCTGCCGAGTCGGCCGGCCTCGAGCTCTTCCAGTACGTCGGCGGCCCGAACGCCCACGTCCTGCCCGTCCCGATGATGAACATCCTCAACGGTGGCTCGCACGCTGACTCGAACGTCGACATCCAGGAGTTCATGGTCGCCCCGATCGGCGCCTCGAGCTTCAAGGAGGCCCTGCGCATGGGCGCAGAGGTCTACCACTCCCTCAAGTCCGTCCTCAAGAGCGAGGGCCTGGCCACCGGCCTCGGCGACGAGGGTGGCTTCGCGCCGAACCTGCCGTCGAACCGCGCCGCGCTCGACCTGATCCTCGTCGCGATCGAGAAGGCCGGCTACAAGCCGGGCGTCGACGTCGCCCTCGCGCTCGACGTCGCGTCGACCGAGTTCTTCAAGGACGGCGTGTACCACTTCGAGGGTGGCACGAAGACCGGCGCCGAGATGATCGAGTACTACGCGCAGCTCGTCGCGGACTACCCGCTCGTCTCCATCGAGGACCCGCTGTCCGAGGACGAGTGGGCCGACTGGTCCGCCCTCGTCGAGGCTGTCGGCGACAAGGTCCAGATCGTCGGCGATGACCTGTTCGTCACCAACCCGGAGCGTCTCGCCAAGGGCATCGAGCTCAAGTCGGCCAACTCGCTCCTGGTCAAGCTCAACCAGATCGGCTCGCTCACCGAGACCCTCGAGGCTGTCCAGCTCGCGCAGCGTGCCGGCTTCACCGCGATGGTGTCGCACCGCTCGGGCGAGACCGAGGACGTGACGATCGCGGACCTGTCCGTCGCGGTCAACGCGGGCCAGATCAAGACCGGTGCGCCCGCCCGTGGCGAGCGCATCAACAAGTACAACCAGCTGCTGCGCATCGAGGACAACCTCGGCGCTGCTGCCACCTACGCGGGCGCCTCGGCGTTCCCGCGCTGGAAGGCGTGACGCTCGCCTAGCGCGACAGCTCGACCGGAGGCCGGTTCCCGTGAGGGAGCCGGCCTCCGGCGTCCCCGGGCCCGTGAGGGCTCGGTGAAGGAAGCACCTCCGCAGCTAGGGCGCCGAGAGTCGCTGACCCGTTTCACGCCGTCGATGGGCGAGGATGGAGACATGTCTGCTCGGCGCCCCGTGACGCCCGTCAGCCCTGTGCGGGCTGGCGGCGCGAAGCCGCGCGCCCAGCGGAACGACGGAGGCCGTCCTGCGTCCTCGCGGCCCGCAGGACGCGAGGCCCGGTCCGCACGGACGCCCTCAGCAGCCCCGGAGCGCCCGCGGTCGTCGTGGCCGCGCGTCCTGACGATGCGGTCCGCGGCGCTCGCGATCGTCGTCATGCTCGCGTTCGTCATGCTCTTCCCGACCGTGCGCGCGTACTTCTCCCAGACCGCACATCTCCAGGCGTTGCGCGACCAGGTCGCCACGGCGACCGAACGCAACGAAGAGCTCGAGTACCAGCGCAGCCGCTTCGCGGACGACGCGTACGTCGCGTCGCAGGCGCGCGAGCGCCTGGCCTTCGTCTACCCGGGAGAGACGGCGTACCGCGTCCTGGACCCCGAGACGGTCGAGGCCGCGGTCAACCCGGGGACGGGCAAGCCCGAGAACGACGGGCCCGTCGACGTCGGTTTTGCCGACACCCCGTGGTACTCGACGATATGGAACTCTCTCGAGGTCGCCGGAGACGTCGTCGTCGACTCCGAGGACCAGCCCGGCGCACCTTGAGCCGCGCGTGCGCGACAATGGGACGCCCCACCCTTCTGACGATCGACGGAGTCCCGTGAACGACCAGCCTGCGGCGCGCCCTGCCGCCGACGACCCGACCGCCCTCCTCGGGCACGACGAGACAGCGACCGAGGGCGACCTCGCGGTCGTCGCCGAGCAGCTCGGCCGGCCTGCGCGCGGCGTCGTCGGGATCGCGGCGCGCTGCCGCTGCGGCCGCCCGCTCGTCGTGAGGACCGCACCCCGGCTCGACGACGGCACGCCGTTCCCGACGACCTACTACCTCACGCACCCCGTGCTCGTCGCGGCGGCGAGCACGCTCGAGGCGAACGGCGTGATGAAGGAGATGTCCGAGCGGCTCACGCAGGACGAGGAGCTGGCTGCCGCCTACCGCCTGGCGCACGAGCACTACCTCGCGCAGCGTGAGGCGCTCGGTCACGTCGACGAGATCGACGGCATCTCGGCGGGTGGCATGCCGACGCGCGTGAAGTGCCTGCACGTCCTCGTCGGGCACGCCCTCGCCGCCGGACCTGGCGTGCAGCCCCTCGGCGACGAGGCGCTCGAGATGATCCGCGACACCTGGAACCGAGACCGCTGCTTCTGCT
>RRZU011522596.1_pt1 | contig 17029 bp, 12 predicted proteins | sample 2165561 | NCBI WGS metagenome assembly RRZU01 (sample SAMN10456909, study PRJNA506462) | wastewater metagenome | isolation source: wastewater sludge | place: USA: Moscow, Idaho | reverse complement strand
GCGACAGCAGTGCTGCGGGTGGGGCAGCGGCCGCGGCGCCGGCGCCGCCGGCGTCTCGGGGAGCGTCGTTGGTGCAGCAGTTGCGCGAGGGCGACGGGGCAGACGACAGCGGCGAGTTGCAGATTCTCTTCGATTCGGTCGTCGCAGCGCAAAGCGTCGCAGCGGGCAGTCCCGAGGCCGCGGGCAGCGTTGAGCAGTGGCAGGGCCAGGACCGGGTGTTTCAGCGCATCGGCCAGATGGCCAGGCAGTTGCACGACACACTCGGGCAACTGGGTTACCACGAACTCATCGAGAATGCCGTCGCCGCCATCCCTGACACCAGAGACCGCCTCAACTATGTCGTCAACCTCACCGAGCAGGCTGCCTGCCGGGTATTGAATGCGACGGATCTGGCCAACCCCCTGCAGGAGGAACTCGAGACCGCTTCGGCCACGCTGGCGACGAAATGGGATGCCCTGTTCGCCAATCGAATGGGTGTCGAGGAATTCAAGCACCTGGCCGAGGAGACGCGTTCTTTCTTCAAGCAGGGCCTGCCTCAGAAAACCGGGGCCACGAAAGCGCAACTGCTCGAGATCATGATGGCGCAGGATTTCCAGGATCTGACCGGCCAGGTGATCAAGAAAATCATCAATGTGGCGCAGGAACTCGAGTCGCAACTGATGGGAGTGCTGATCGAGACCCTGCCCGGCGAGCGGCGCACCGACTCGGTGATGAGCCTGCTCAACGGGCCAGTGATCAATGCCGAAGGATGCAGTGACGTGGTGGCCACACAGCAGCAGGTCGACGATCTGCTCGACAGCCTGGGATTCTAGGAGATTCAGGATGAGTGATTTTGCCGGGATGGAAGACCTCCTGCAGGATTTCCTGCAGGAGGCCGGAGACCTGCTCTCGGATGTCGACAACAAACTCGTCGACCTGGAGCGGAGCCCGGATGATCGCCGTCTGCTCAACGACATTTTCCGTGGGTTTCACACCATCAAGGGCGGTGCAGGTTTTCTCAATGCCACCGAACTGGTCACCCTCTGCCACTTGACCGAAAGCCTGTTCGACAAGCTCAGAAACGCCGAGATGAAGCTGACGGCGAGTTTGATGGATACCATCATGGCAGCGACCCAGAGTGTGCGCCACATGTTTGGCGAGATCGCACAGGGTACGCAACCGCATGCGGCCCCTGGCGAACTCACTGTCGCGCTGCGAGCCATGCTCGAAGGACGCGGCGCAAGTCAGGATGGCGGGGGGATGGCCACTCCCGTCGCTGTTGCAGACGAAGGTCCGGACTGGCACACCCTGCATGCGGCCGTGAGCGGGCAAAATGTCGCGGTGCCGGCGGTGGCAGCAAGTGGGACACCTGCGATGACGGCGAATGCGGCCGCAGCCGCAGCGGTGGATCTGTCCAAGCTGCAGCCGCATTTTCCACCGGAAGGGCGTCGCAGCACCGACAGGCCTGGCGCTGCGGTGAGCGGCGCCCCTTCCGGTCGCCGTGCCGACGAGAAAGCCGCTGCGCGCGAGGCGACGATTCGGGTCGATACCACGCGCCTGGATCAGGTGCTCAACCTGTCTGGCGAGATTGGTCTGACGAAGAACCGCCTGACCAGTCTGCGCGCCGATATCCTCGCCGGCAGAACCGATTCGGAAACCCTGCAGGCCCTCGATCAGGCGGTCAGCCAGCTTGATCTCCTGGTCTCGGATTTGCAGAATTCGGTCATGAAGACGCGGATGCAGCCGATTGGCCGGCTGTTCCAGAAGTACCCGCGGATTGCCCGTGATCTGGCTCGGCAATTGGGCAAGGACGTCGAGTTGGCGCTGATTGGCGAAGAGACCGAAGTCGATAAGACGATGATCGAGGACCTGGCCGATCCGCTCATTCACCTGATTCGCAATGCCGTTGATCATGGCGTCGAGAGGCCTGAAGAGCGTCTGCTGGCCGGCAAGCCGGCGAAAAGCGTGGTCCGTCTCGAAGCGCGTCAGGAGGGAGATCACATCGTCCTGATCATTGCCGATGACGGGCACGGGATCAGTCCTGAACGGATTCGCGCCAAGGCGGTCGAGAAAAACATCATCAGCGAAGAGGAAGCCAACACGCTCGATGACCGGCAAAGCCTGAACCTGATTTTTCTGCCCGGCTTCTCGACGATGGCGCAGGCATCGGCGGTATCCGGTCGTGGCGTCGGAATGGATGTCGTCAAGACCAACATCCAGAAGCTCAATGGGGCAATCGAGATCCGCTCCGAGCCTGGCAAGGGCTCGGTGTTCATCATTTCGCTGCCGCTGACGCTGGCAATTCTTCCCGTTCTGCTCGTCCTGCTCGGTGAGCAACCCTTTGCGCTGCCGCTATCGATGGTCAGGGAGATCCTGCCGATCGACCACCAGCGGATGCAGGAAGTGGGCGGCAAGGAAACCCTGGTGGTGCGCGGCGAAATCCTGCCGGTGATCGCCCTCTCGCGACTGCTTGGCTGGCCGCAGTTGCAGCAGCCCGAGTACGGGGTTTTGATGCAGACCGCTGAGCGTAGCTTCATTCTGGCGGTGGACAACTTTGCCGGCCGGGATGACGCGGTGATCAAGGCGCTGGACGACTTCCGTCCGCGCGGTGTTGCCGGGGTGACGACGCTCTCGAACGGTCAGATCGTCCTGATTCTGGACATGAAAGAACTGCTCGCCGATCTGGCCACGCATACCGACCGCGACCTGCGGAATACACCGGCGCGGGCTCTGGAGTTTTTCTCCTAGACGCCGAGGAGTTCTTGGGCAAGGGGGCTTACGGCACCCATTCTTTTGCGTCTCTGAGACAACTGTTGTTCCTGTGCAACGATCCGAGAATTGGTCTAAATAAGAGCCCTCACTCATCGCTTTTAACTCTCGTTTTTCTATAATAGCCTGGAGTACATTGGAAGCTCCAAATGGCTGAGGAAAGCGACCTCGAAAAATCCGAACCGGCGTCAGCAAGACGTCTGGAGCAGGCGCGCGAGGAGGGGCAGGTCCCTCGGTCGCGGGAAGTCGGCGCGTTCGTGATCCTGATCGTTGCCGCGACGGCGTTCTGGCTGATGGGTCCCTGGATGATGCAGCGCATGGCGGAAATTTTCCGGCGGGGTCTGCAGCTTGACCCACGCCTGGCACACGAGCCGCCGCTGATGCTGCTTCGCCTGGCAGACCTCTCGCTCGACGCCTTGCTGACTTTTGTCCCATTGTTCGTGGCGCTGGTCGCTGCGACGCTGCTGTCGCCCTTTTTCCTCGGCAGCTGGAATTTTTCCCTGAAAGCGCTGCAGCCTGATCTGAGCCGTCTCGACCCCCTCAAGGGCCTGTCTCGTCTGGTTTCCTGGACCGGGCTGGTGGAACTGATCAAGGCCGTGGCCAAAGCCTCGCTGCTTGGCGGCGTCGCGGTGTGGATTCTGTGGAGTGAGCGTGGCGACCTGCTGGCGATGTTTGCGCAGTCGATTCCGGTCAGCCTGTCGAGTGCCGGCCAATTGCTCACTTTCAGCTTTTTCGCGATCGTTGCGGCGATGTTGCTGATCGTTGTGGTCGATGTGCCATTCCAGATCTGGCAGCACCACGACAAGCTCAAGATGACTCGCGAGGAACTCAGGCAGGAAAGCAAGGAACTCGAGGGCAACCCCGAGGTCAAGGGCCGCATCCGCCAGTTGCAGCGGGAGGCGGCGCGCAAGCGGATGATGGCCGCCGTCCCGGCGGCCGACGTGATCGTCACCAACCCGACCCATTGCGCGGTTGCTCTGGCGTACAAGAGCGGCATGGCCGCACCGAAAGTTTTGGCCAAGGGGCTGGGCGAGATCGCCCTCAAAATCCGCCAGGTCGGCGCCGAAAACGCCGTACCGATCATCGAGGCGGCACCCCTGGCGCGCGCGCTCTACCGCCATGTCGATCTCGATCAGGAGATCCCGGCAACGCTGTACGCGGCGGTCGCCGAGGTGCTGGCCTATATCTATCAGTTGAGCAACTGGCGCCTGAGCGGTGGCCACTATCCGATGCCACCGCTGGCGATCACGGTTCCTGAGGAACTCAGCGGAGAGGCTGCAAATGGCTGATGCGAGCCTGGTCATGCGGGATTTCGTCGCTCGTTTTGGCCAGCGGCAAATGACCGGCCCGGTGCTGATTCTGCTGATTCTGGCGATGATGGTCCTGCCGCTGCCGGCATTTGTCCTGGATCTCTTTTTCACGTTCAATATCGCCATTTCAGTGATCGTCATGCTGGTTGCCATGAGCGTGATCAAACCGCTGGATTTCTCCGTTTTCCCCACCGTACTGCTGGTCACGACCTTGTTGCGTCTGTCCCTCAACGTCGCTTCGACGCGTGTCGTTCTGCTCGAAGGCCATACCGGCCCCGGTGCTGCCGGGCAGGTCATCGAAGCCTTCGGACATTTTCTGGTCGGTGGTAATTACGCGGTCGGAATCGTCGTGTTCACGATTCTGGTGGTCATCAATTTCGTGGTGATCACCAAGGGTGCCGGACGCGTCGCGGAAGTGGCCGCACGCTTCACTCTCGATGCCATGCCGGGCAAGCAGATGGCTATCGATGCGGACCTCAATGCCGGGCTGATCGCCGAGGACGAGGCACGCAAGCGGCGCGCGACGATCGCCCAGGAGGCGGACTTCTTCGGTTCGATGGACGGCGCTTCGAAGTTTGTTCGTGGTGACGCGATTGCCGGTATCCTGATCATGCTGATCAACGTGATTGGTGGCCTTTTCGTCGGGGTGCTGCAGCACAGCCTGGATATCGGCACCGCCGCCAGGACCTACACCCTGCTGGCCATTGGTGATGGCCTGGTAGCCCAGATCCCGGCACTGATCATTTCGATCGCCGCCGGCATGGTGGTGACGCGTGTCGGAGACAACGAGGATGTTTCGCAGCAGTTCGTGTCGCAGCTTTTCAACAATCCGAAGCTGCTGTTTCTCGCTGCAGCAATCATCGGTCTGCTGGGCCTGATTCCCGGGATGCCCAATTTTGTCTTCCTGCTTCTGGCCAGCGCCATTGCCGCCATGGCCTGGCAACTGGAGAAGCGCGAGCACCTCGCCTTACCAGCAGAGACCATCGCTGTCGCGCCGGTAGCGACGCGTGAAGCCCAGGAGGCCAGCTGGAGTGATGTCACGCCACTCGACGTTCTCGGGCTGGAAGTCGGCTATCGCCTGATTCCGTTGGTCGACAAGTCACAGGACGGCGAGTTGCTGCGCAGGATCCGTGGCATCCGCAAGAAATTCGCCCAGGAAGTGGGATTTCTGGTGTCGCCGGTGCATATCCGCGACAACCTGGAACTGAAACCCAACGCTTACAAAATTCTGCTCAAAGGCGTCGAGATCGGCGAGGGCGAAGCCTTTCCGGGAAACCTGCTGGCGATCAATCCCGGTCGGGTGGCCGCGCAGGTGCCCGGTACGGTGACCAGGGATCCGGCTTTCGGCTTGCCGGCAGTGTGGATTGATCCGGCGCTGCGCGAGCAGGCACAGGCCTACGGTTACACCGTCGTCGATGCCAGCACGGTCACGGCAACGCACCTCAACCACCTGATTCTCGCGCACTCTGCCGAGCTGCTGGGGCGACAGGAGACGCAGGCGCTGCTCGATCACCTGGCGAAGGAAATGCCCAAGCTGGTCGAGGAACTGGTGCCCAAGGCACTGTCGCTCGGCGTGGTGCAGAAAGTATTGCGCAACCTGCTGGAAGAGGGAGTGCCTCTTCGCGATATGCGAACGATCATTGAAACCCTGACCGACATGGCACCGCGCTCCCAGGATTCGGAGGTGCTGACCGCGCAGGTGCGTACGGCGCTAGGCCGTTCGATCGTCCAGGAGCTGTACCCAGGGGGGGCTGAAATGCAGGTGATGTCGCTGGATCCGCAACTCGAACGTCTTCTCATGCAGGCCGTCGGTTCTGGCGGCGATGCTGCCGGCATCGAGCCGGGTCTTGCCGATACCCTGGTGCGTGAGGCTATTGCCGCTGCGCAGCGCCAGGAGGAGGTCGGCTTGCCGACGGTCCTGCTGGTTCCCGGAAACCTTCGCACGCTGTTGTCGCGCTTCCTGCGCCGCAGCATTCCCCAACTGAAGGTCCTGGCGCACGCTGAAGTGCCTGAAAACCGGGTCATCAAGGTGACCTCCATCATTGGACAGAGAGTATGAACGTCAGGAAATTCATTGCCGCAACAGCGCGCGACGCCTTGCGCAAGGTCAAGGAGACCCTCGGACCGGACGCGATCATTCTCTCCAATCGCGGGATTCCCGGAGGCGTCGAGATCATGGCGGTGGCCGCCCGCGACATGGAAATGATCGTGCCGACGCCGGAACGCGACACATCTCGCAGCAAGGAATACACGTCGGCTGCATCGCCCGCTGCATCGCCCACTGCGTCGCCCGTACCGACGCCGCTTGCCGCGCGGGAACCGCCGCAGCTGCGCGCCATGCCGCCAGCACCGGGACAGCCGAATGCCCGTCCCAGCCCTCGCCCGTTACCGCCCTTGGCGGCCAGACCCTTGCCGCAGATGGCGGTGCCGCAGTCGCCACCAGCTCGCAGCGATCCGAAGCCGGAGGCGGAGGTGGTGCCGGCAGCCGTGATGGAGGAGATTCGCACGCTGCGACGGATCGTCGAGCAACAATTGGCGGGTTTCGCCTGGGGAGAATCCGCGCGTACGGAGCCGGTCAAGATGGAAATTCTTCGCCAGATGCTTGATGTCGGTTTCTCGCCGCAGGCGGCACGCGACCTGCTTGCCGATCTGCCCCGCGAACTGGAGAGCGGGCCGGCGCTGTCCTGGGTCAAGGGGGCTGCCGAGCGTGGCCTGTTGACCATCAACAGCGAGAGCGACATCGTCGACCAGGGTGGCATCTATGCGCTGGTCGGTCCCACCGGCGTCGGCAAGACCACGACCACTGCCAAGCTGGCGGCGCGCTGTGTGTTGCGACACGGTGCCAGGAAGCTTGCCCTGGTGACGACCGATGGTTACCGGATCGGTGCCCACGAACAGTTGCGAATCTATGGCCGGATTCTGGGCGTCCCGGTGCATCTTGCCAGGGATGCCAAAGACCTGCGTGCCACGCTGCGCGATCTGCAGCATACCCACATGGTACTCATCGACACCATGGGCATGAGCCAGCGCGACCGCATGGTGAGCGAACAGGTAGCCATGTTTGCGGCCAGCAATGTCCAGTCTTTGCTGCTTCTGTCGGCGACCAGCCGCGGCGATACGCTCGATGACGTCGTCCGATCCTACAGCCGGCTGGATCTGGCGGGTAGTATTCTGACCAAGGTGGATGAAGCCGCAAGTCTGGCTTCGTCGCTCGATGTGATCATCCGCAATGGTTTGCGCCTGTACTACGTTTCGAATGGGCAGCGGGTGCCGGAGGATCTGCATCTGCCGAATCGGCAGTACCTGCTGCATCGTGCTTTCAAGGATCTGCCCGAGAGTTCACCGCATCACCTGAGCGGTGTCGAACCCGGCCTGATGATGGCCACTTCCGCGGTCGGTCTGCAATCCGCCGGAGGCCAGCATGGCTGACTTTCGAGGCGATCAGGCGGCAGGCCTGCGGCGTCTCCTGCAGCGTCCGCAGTCGCGTATCGTGACCTTTGCCGCTGGCGGCATGGGGGTGGGCAAGAGCGTTCTGGTGGCCAATCTGGCGGCAGCGCTGGCCGGGCAGGGCAGGGAAGTCCTGGTGGTGGACGAAAATATCGACCACGGCATCGCTGCATCGTATGGCGCTTTTGCAGCGTATGATCTGCAACAGGTCATCGATCGGGAAAGGTCGCTTGCGGAAGTGATCCTTGCGGTGGCGCCGGGGATCCGTGTCCTGCCGGCGGCCAGGGTCGTCAAGCAGCTCGCCAGGCTGAGCGATGCCGAGCAACGCATCCTGCTCGACTGCCTGGGTGAAATCCGACCGGCTGCCGAGGTCGTTCTGGTCGACACCTCGCTCGATCATCCGCTCGGTTTCTCGCCGCTCGCTCTTGCCGCGCACGACACCGTGATCGTCGTGTCGCCGAACAGCAAGTCGATTACCGAGGCCTACGCGCTGATCAAGAAAGTCAGTCTGGGTTACTCGCGCAAGCACTTTCGCATCCTGGTGAACAAGGTACGGGCAGCCGCCGACGCGCAGGCGATCCATGACAATATCGCGCAGGTGACCAGCAGTCGCCGGCTTGCCCGTGTCGATTACGCGGGTTACGTGCCATTCGACGAGCATCTGCGGCAGGCCTCCCGCTTGTGCCAACCGGTTGCCGGCTTGTTTCCGAACTCGCCGGCAGCCAAAGCGTATCAGACCGTGGCCAATGAACTGTTGAACTGGCCAGCAGCCGAAGACGAGTTCGGAGACGGGGGGCTCGAACATTTTGTGCAACAACTGCTACACTTGAGCCACCACATCGATCCGGTCGCTATCTACGCCTGATAGCTCCTCCAATAACGCATGTATAACGCTGCTGGTCAACTCAACAAGGATCAGCTGGTCCAGCGCTTCGCTCCGCTGGTCAAGCGCATCGCCTGTCATCTGATGGCTCGGCTGCCTGCCAGTGTGCAGGTGGAAGATCTGGTTCAGAACGGGATGCTCGGCCTGCTGGACGCCATTGGCCGTTTCCAGTCCGGCATGGGAGCTCAGTTCGAAGCCTATGCGGCGCAGCGCGTGCGCGGCGCGATGCTCGACGGGCTGCGCGACAATGACTGGTTGCCACGCAGCCTGCGCCGCAATTATCGGCGCATCGAGGTCGCGATTGCCCGGCTGGAACAGGAGAACGGTCGCGCGCCGACAGAAATGGAACTTGCTGATGCCCTGGGAATGGGTCTTGCCGACTACCAGAAAATGCTGCAGGAAGCCCGAGGGCATCAGCTGATTTACCTGGAGGACATGGTTTCCGAGGGTGGCGAGGAATATCTAGAAAATCATCTGGTGGACGAAGGCGCTGATCCGTCGACGATCCTGGAAAACGAGAATCTCCGTCAGACGCTGGCGCAGGCGATCGAAGGGCTGCCGGAGCGAGAAAAGCTGATGATGGCGCTCTACTATGAGCAGGATCTCAACCTGCGAGAGGTCGGAGAAGTGATGGAAGTCAGCGAATCACGCGTGTGTCAGTTGCACAGCCAGGCGGTGATGCGCTTGCGCGCCCGTTTGTTCGGTGCCGACGGCAGGAAGCTCGGCAGAGCCGCAAGTCATGGATAGAACCAGTGTGCTCGGTCTGCTGATCGGATTGCTGGCGATCGTTGGCGGCCAGATTCTCGAGGGGGGGCATCTTGGATCGCTATCGCAACCGACAGCCTTGCTGATCGTGGTCGGTGGTACGCTGGGGGCGGTCATGTTGCAGAGTCCCTACGCCACCTTCATGCGCGGCATTCGCATGGTGAAATGGATGTGGTACCCCCCGCAGGTCAATCATCAGCAGTTGATCCAGCAGGTCTCGAGCTGGAGTCAGGTGTCTAGGCGCGAGGGTCTGCTGGCGCTGGACGCAATCCTCAACGAGCTCAAGGACGAGTTTACTCGCAAGGGCTTGCAGCTTCTGGTGGATGGCGCAGAGCCGGAAAGACTGCGCGAGGTTCTCGAGGTCGAGATCGGTACCTATGAACAGGAGATGAAACTTTCGGCCAGGATATGGGAGGCGGCTGGCGGTTATTCGCCGACCATCGGTATTCTCGGTGCGGTGATGGGATTGATTCAGGTGATGGAGAATCTCTCCGATCCCTCGAAGCTCGGTGCCGGCATTGCCGTCGCTTTCGTCGCAACGATCTATGGTGTGGGCCTGGCCAACCTGGTGTATCTGCCGATGGCCAACAAGCTCAAGGGGCACGTCAATCGTCTCATCGTGCAGCGCGAAATGCTCGTCGACGGGCTGGTGGGTATTGCCAATGGCGATAATCCACGCATCATCGAGAGTCGCTTGCGTAGCTATGTCTTCTAATGGTCATGGCGATTTGAGACACCCCGGATCACGAAAGCCATGACCGTTTCCCTCTCTAAGGGTTCATAAGCGATGGCACGGCGAAAACCTCAGGAAGAGCAGGACAATCACGACCGCTGGCTGGTGTCATACGCGGATTTCATCACCCTGCTGTTTGCCTTCTTCGTGGTGATGTACGCGCTATCCTCGGTGAATGAGGGAAAGTATCGCATTCTGAGCAATTCGATGATCAGCGCCTTTCGCAATGTTCCCGTCAACAGCGCTGGACAAACGCCGATGATTCTGCCGCCGTCAGCGCCGGTAGTACCGAAACCGAACCTGGCAAGCAAGGCGCAGGAGGTCGCCAAACAGCAACAGCGCGAGAAAATGCGTAACGTCGCCAAGGAGATTCTGGAAGTGATGGCGCCGCTGATCGAGCAGGGGAAGGTGCGCGTTCTTGAAACCAGCCGCGGCGTGAGCATAGAAATCAACGACAGCATTCTGTTTTCTCCCGGCCAGGCACTGCTGCAACCGCCACTGGTCAAAGCCATGCAGTCGATCGCCGAGGTGCTGGTCGCTGCGGATTTTCCGATCATCATCGAGGGGCATACCGACAATATCCCGATCAAGAACACGCAGTTCCCTTCGAACTGGGAACTTTCCGCCGTGCGCGCGACCACCGTCCTGCGCCTGTTCGCCGATGCCGGCGTCGCGGCGGAGCGCCTGACCGCGATCGGTTATGCCGATACGCGTCCGGTCGAGCCGAATGTACTGGCGGACGGGCGGGCGCGCAATCGCCGGGTGACGATCCAGATCGAATCCGACATTCCCGAAAAAGGCACCGAGATCACGCCGGCTGGCCGCAATTGAAGCGGCTCCAGCGAATTCAGCGAATTCAGCGAATACGCTTGCGCATCCCGACAGGATCCCGGATTTGCCCCAGGGCAATCCGGAAACCACTGCTGAGCGGCCGGTAGGCAGGTTCGATGCGGCTGCGATTGGCAGAACGCGCGTAGCGGGCAGGGTCGCTCCAGGTGCCGCCGCGCAGGACGCGCATCTTGCCGATGATCGGGCCACGCGGGTCGATCTGTGGCTCCTCCGGGTATTCGCCATACCAGTCGGCGCACCATTCCCAGACGTTGCCGTGCATCTCGTACAAGCCCCAGGGATTCGCCGGCAAGGAGGCGACGGTCACGGTGCGTTGCCGATAGAGACCTTTGTCGCCGCCGATGTAGGGGTAATTGCCATGAAAGTTGACCTGCTCGACAGTGATCTGATTGCCGAAAGAGAACGGCGTCGTCGTCGCGGCCCGGCAGGCATATTCCCATTCGGCCTCGCTCGGCAGGCGGGCGTATAGTCCTGGAAAGCGTCGGTTCAACTCGGCGATGAAACCCTGCGCATCATGCCAACTGACGTTTTCGGCCGGATTCTGCGGGTGATCCTGGAAATGGCTCGGGTTCACCGGCCAGACCGCCAGCCAGAAGGCTTGCGTGCAGGCCGTATCGGCGAGCCAGTAGCCGCTGCTCAGCGTCACCTCGTGCGGCAATTCGGAGCAGCCCCGCTCGGCCTCGTCAGCCGGTGCTCCCATCAGGAAGTGCCCCGGTGCAATCCAGCGAAACCGCTGCTGGGCATTACCGACACGCAGTACCACCGAGAGTCCGAAGCGATCTTCAACGACGTTGCTCACCCAGGGTAGCGGGATGGGCCTGGCGGGGATGATCTCTGACATGATGGGCTTTCGTGGCGGTGTGACCGGAAATTGTCTGTCGGGGCTGCCGGGCCGCGTGACGCGGCGAACAGAATCTTCAATCAGATGCTTGCCACGACTGCCGGATCGACGCCGAATGCCAGCAAGTGACAAAGGTTTTTCAGTGTACCCGCCGAACGCCCTGCCGGGAAGGCCCGTACGCGTGCCGGAGTCGAAAACAAGGGAAGTCATCATTTTTGACCTTGTTGGAACATTGGTCAAGCCTCCAGGTCAGCCATCGCAATCGTCGTATTCGTCGTATTCATCGCAAAACCCGTACAATTACGCTGAAGTACCCAAGGTACGAGGTAGGCAATCATGGGCAGGACATGAGTCTGCCGGATACCGACATATGCGCCAAGGAACTGCAGGATCCGGCCACCAGCATAGATATCAAGAACCATCTCGGAATAATTTGGAGTATCAACATCATGCCCATCTACGAATACGCGTGTACCACCTGCGGTAAGGAGTTCGAGAAGCTGGTACGCCAGTCCTCGCCCGCGCCTGCGTGCCCAAGCTGCCACAGCGTCGACCTGCGCAAGAAATTGTCGGCGTTTTCTGCCATAACCGGATCGGGTGCCAGCGATTTTCCTGGCCCTTGTGGAAGTTGTGGCCACCCTGACGGCCCAGGCGCCTGCCATTTTCACTGAGATCCAGTGAGAGCTTGTATCTCTCCTGGGAGAGGGGTCGGGGATGAGGGGGAAACGGTCATGACTTTCAGGGGGTGTCTTGCAAAGTCATGACCGTTTGGCAAGCCACTTCACACCCCATTGACAAGGAAGAACCATGACTTTTCTGATGTGGCCGCCGGCACTGGAAATCGGTCACGAACAAATCGACCGCGAGCACCGCGAACTGGTTGCGCTGCTCAATCGTGCCCATGCCGCAAGCGTTGCCGGCGACCAGGCCGAAGCACTCGATGTCCTCGTGGCACTGGAGCGCTATACCGAGATCCATTTCGCCCATGAAGAAGCGCTGATGGACGAAATCGCCTATGAATTCACCGCAATCCACCGTAGCGAGCATCGCCAGTTATTCTTCGACGTCAAGAACATGATCGACGACTCCAGCTTCGGGACTATCGACGTCGCAGCCGTTTCGCAGTTCATGCAGCGCTGGCTGCTGCGGCATATCGCTGGCCCGGATCTCCACCTCGGTGAAGCGCTTGCCCGCGCCAGGCCGGTGAATCTGCTGCCGGCGAACTCGTTGGGAGTTTCCCATTAGGGTACAGCAGCAATTACTGGCGCAGGACGTGCTCGTGCCGTCGCGTAACGCCTCCGGCTGTTGAGCAGCCCGCCGGGCTTCTCAGGCCGCGCCTTGCCGTGGCAACGTGTTCGCCGCGTGCCGCTGCCCGGTCTTCTGGCTGCCAGCGCCGCCGGTAATGAGCCGCGTGCCGCTGCGATACGTGAGATAGGCCCAGAACCAGTCGAGCATGACCGAAATGCGGTTGCGCAGGCCGACCAGGAAACCGAGATGCACCGCGCCCCAAAGCCACCAGGCGAGTCCGCCGTGCAGCTTGACGAAGCCGAAGTCCGCCACCGCCGCCTTGCGCCCGATGGTGGCCAGACTGCCCAGGTGCTGGTACTGGAAAGCGGCTGGCGCCGGGCGGCCCTCGACGTGGGCGCGGATCACCTGGGCGACATAGTCGCCGCCCTGCTTGGCCGCCGGCGCCAGGCCCGGCACCGGCGCGCCGTTCCAGGCGTTGGCGAGCGCCGTGTCGCCGATGGCGAAGACGGTCGGCAGGCCGGGTACCGACAGGTCCGGCCCGACCTTGACGCGGCCGGCCGGGTCGGCGTCCGCGCCCAGCCACTTCGCCGCCGGCGAAGCGACGACACCGGCGGCCCACAAAACGGTGCGCGCAGCGATCGTCCGGCCGTTGACCATCACGCCGCTGTCGTCGATGCTCTCGACGCGGCTGTCGAGTAGAACTTCGACACCGAGCTTCTCCAGAGCCTGCCGGGTGCGTTGCGACAAGGCCTCGGCAAAGGTCGGCAGCAGGCGCGGGCCTGCTTGCACCAGGATCACCCGTGCCGCGGCGGGGTCGAAGCGGCGGAAGTCCTTCTCCATGCCGAACTTCGCCAGCTCGGCGATGGCGCCGGCGAGTTCGACACCCGTCGGGCCGCCGCCGACGATGAGGAATGTCAGCAGGCTCGCTTGCTCCACCGGGTCGTCGGTCACTTCGGCCTGTTCGAAGGCCGTGAGCAGCCGCCGCCGGACGTCGGTGGCATCTTCGACTCGCTTCAGTCCGGGGGCATAGGGCGCCCAGTCGTCGCGGCCGAAGTACGAGTGTGCCGCGCCGGTGGCCAGGACCAGGTAATCGTAGGCGATGCGCTGGCCGTCCATCCGCACTTCCTGCCTGACGGGGTCGACGCGGGTCACTTCGCCGAACAGCACGCGAACATTGAAGTGCTCGCGGAACAGCCCGCGCACCGGCGTCGCGATGTCACCGGGCGACAGGCCGGAGGTAGCCACCTGATAGAGCAGGGGCTGGAACAGATGATAGTTGTGGCGGTCGATCACGGTCACCGCCACGCGCGCGCGCGTCAGCGCCGCAGCACACGCCAGCCCGCCGAAGCCGGCGCCAACGATCACCACCCGCGGCACGTCGTCGAGCGAGAAGGCCGGCTGACCGGCGAGCTGCGGAAAACGCCGGCGCAGCGCGCGCTCGACCAGCGCATCCAGCGACAGCGGGCCCGGACCCCACAGAGCCATCAGTGCCAGCGCCATGAACCAATAGGGATAGGCTTCGACGCCCGCTCCCAGCATGCGCACGGTGGAGATGGCCAGCATCAGCAGCAGGGCGGCCGGGCGGGTGGCGCAACCGAGCGCCAACAGTGCGGCGCAAATGAGCGGCAAGGGCGCCGCGAAGGCGGCTGCGGAAGTGACCGGCAACAGCGCCGCGACGTCCATTGTGCCGCCGTTCGACGCGGCGATGGCAAAGCCAGCGACGGCAGCCAGGACGGCGAGTGCCAGCCACAGCCGGAGGAGCAGGGCGTACAGCGGCGCCAGCCAGCGCGTGGCGTCGGTACACAGGCCGAGCGTCGCAGCGGCAAACGGCACCGCCGTGCGGGCCAGCCCGCGGGCGAGCAGCTGATCGAGCGACAGCGCGCCGGCGCCGCGCACGACGAACCAGAACAGCAGAGCCACCCAGAAAAGGTGCGTGTCGAGCGTCTGGTAGTTGTACTGGATGACCAGCGCCAGCGCCGCCAGCGCGAGCGCGGCCAGGCGCGTCGCCAGCCCTGCCGCGAAGAGGACAGAGCCGAGCAGTTCGATGAGTACTCCGAGCCAGGCCGCGCTCACCGGGTTCAGCCACGACACCGGATACTCGTTGGCTGCCAGATAGAGTGCGTTGTCCCAGTTAGCGGCCTTGAGAACGCCGGAGACGAAGAACACCTGCGCCAGGGTGACGCGGATCAGCAAGTCGACCAGCGGGCCGGCCGACCGTTCGAGAAAACGCAAGGCGACGACCGACAGATTCACGAGACCGGGAAGCCAGGCCAGTCGGTAAGAGAGCTTCGCTGCGTGTGGGTGGGTCATGGCTCTTGATCTCCTGTGGTTTGCGCGCCGTAGCGGCAGCGGAAGATGCAGCGCTGCCCGTTTTCGTGGTGCAGCTTGCAGCACAGCACGGCTGCCGCACCCCTGCGGCGAACGTAGACCGCCGCGGCGCCGAGCATGCCGAGGAGCGGTGCCGTGAAGTAGATCCAGATCGCCGTCCACTGCTGCGCCGACAGGGCCGAAGCGAAGCTGCGCGCCGGATTCATGCTCATTCCCGACAGCGGTGCCTCGAGCGTGATGTACAGCGCCACCAGCGCGCCGGCGACGAGACCCGTGTAACGATTGGTGCGCGGCGAGTTGCTGACGAACAACACGGTCAACATGAGGCCGAAAGAGATCGCCGCTTCGGCAACGAAGGCGACGGCCGCACCCTGCTCGCCGGGTAGCGTCGCGACGAAGTTCACCGCCGGATGCGAAAGCACGGGCGCGTGCAGCAGCAGGGCCGCGACCGCCATCCCGGTGACTCCGCCGACGAACTGAAAGAGGACGTAGAACAGCGCGTCCCAGGGCTCGATCTTGCCGAGCCGGAAGAAGGTCAGCGTCACCGCCGGGTTGAGATGGGCCCCCGAGCGCTTGCCCCACGGCGAATAGATGAGGGTGATCGCAGTGAGTCCCATGGCGATGCCGATCAGGACGCGCCGCAGCGCGGGATCGCCGATGAGCTGCGGCAGCGGCGACGCCGGGTACTCGATCAGCGCCACGACAAGGCACGCCGAGATCATGAACAGCCCGAGACCCGCCGCCTCGATGAGATACTCGGGCCAGTGCTGCCGCAGGGCATGGCACATGCGTGCTCGCTCCTAGACCTGCACGGCCGGTTCGGGCTGGCGTGCTTGCTGCTGCTGCCGCCGCCAGAAGGCCGGGATGTCGACGCGATACCGGCGCTCGACCAGGTTCGCCACCAGGCCTGTCCAGCCAGTCTGGTGCATCGCGCCCAGACCCTGTCCGCTGTCGCCATGGAAATACTCGTGGAAGAGCAACAGATCCTGCCAATGCGGATCGCTTTGAAACGGCGACCCGGCGGGGAAAGCCGGCAGGCGTCCGGCAGGCGTGCGGCGGAAGATGTTCACCAGCCGCTCCGAGATCAGCCTGGCGGCCTCCTTGAGCGTGATTTGCCCGCCCTCGCAGCACGGCGCCGGCACCAGGAATCTGTCACCGTAGTAGCGGTGAAACTTTTCGATGGCCTGGACGAGCACATAATTCGTCGGCATCCAGATCGGCCCTCGCCAGTTGGAGTTGCCGCCGAAAAGCCCCGAGTTGGACTCGCCCGGCACGTACTCGATGAGCGCCTGCCCGATTCCCGGCAGCGTGCCCAGGTCGCACTGCTCGGCGTGAACGCGCGAGACGCTGCGCACGCCGAAGGGCGACAGAAACTGGCGCTCGTCCAGCACCCGCTGCAGCACCGCCTTCAGGCGCGCCGGTCCGAGCAGCGACAACAGGTGTTCTTCGCGGACATTGCTCTGAATCGGGCAGTGGGTGACCTTGTGCCCGTCGAAGGTCCCCCGGTAATGGCCGACCAAAGCAGCGTGGAAGCGCGGCACGTTCTTCAGTAGGCGCTGGTCGATCACCTCGACGGCGAACAGCGGAATCAGCCCGACCCACGAAAAGACGTCGATGTGCCGGCTTTGCCCGTCGGGGCACACGACGAGGTCCTTGAAGAACTGGTCCTTCTCGTCCCATAAGGTCAAACCGCTCTGGTTGTAACCGGCGATCGAGTTGGCGATGGCCATGAACTGCTCGTAGCACTGGATCGCCACGTCCTCGTAGTCGTGCATTTCGGCCGCCAGCTCGAGCGCCATTACCGTCATGTTGAGCGCGAACATCGCCATCCAGCCGGTGGCATCGGCCTGCTTCAGACTGTGGCCGCCCGGCAGCGG
>RRZU013524800.1_pt1 | contig 17037 bp, 15 predicted proteins | sample 2165561 | NCBI WGS metagenome assembly RRZU01 (sample SAMN10456909, study PRJNA506462) | wastewater metagenome | isolation source: wastewater sludge | place: USA: Moscow, Idaho | reverse complement strand
GTGGGGTGGGCGCGGAGCCGGGCAACGCCGGGAGCGCACAGGTCGTGCGCACCGAGGGGGTGGACGTCAACGAGGCGGCTGCGATCGCAACCCGGGCGGCCGGTTACGACCTGGTGGTCGTCGGTCCGGAAGCGGCACTGGTAGCCGGTGCGGTGGATGCCTGCCGCGCCGCCGGGATCCTCGCCTTCGGCCCGACGGCGGCCGCTGCCCGCCTCGAGGGCAGCAAGGACTTCGCCAAGGAGGTCATGCGCAGCGCCGGCATCCCGACCGCGGACGCCCGCACCGTGACCGATGCCGCCGACCTTGTCCGCGAACTCGATGCCTTCGGGCCTCCATACGTCGTCAAGGACGACGGGCTGGCCGCGGGCAAGGGCGTGGTGGTGACAGACGACCGGGCGCAGGCGCTGCTGCACGGTGAAGCCTGTCTGGCCAAGGGCGGGGCCGTGCTCATTGAGGAGTACCTCGACGGCCCGGAGGCCAGCGTCTTCTGCATCAGCGATGGATCAACCGTGGTCCCCCTGCTGCCCGCGCAGGACTTCAAGCGCGTCGGCGACGGGGACACCGGCCCCAACACCGGCGGCATGGGCGCGTACTGCCCGCTGTCATGGGCCGACCCGGATCTCGCGCAGTGGACCATCGACAACGTCGCGCAGCCTGCCATCGACGAGATGGCCGCGCGCGGGATCCCCTACACCGGCGTGCTGTACGTCGGCCTCGCCCTGACGAGCACCGGCCCCCGGGTCGTGGAGTTCAATGCCCGCTTCGGTGACCCCGAGACACAAGCGGTGCTCGCCCTGCTCGAGACCCCCCTTGGCGGTCTGCTCGCGGCTGCGTCCCGCGGTGAGCTTGCCGATCAGCCGCCGCTTCGGTGGCGCGACGGGTCGGCGATCACCGTCGTCTTGGCGGCGGCCGGCTACCCGCAGTCCCCGCGGACCGGCGACGTGATCACCGGGGCCGATGCGCCCGGAGTCCTGCACGCCGGCACCGCCCTCCGCGACGGCGAGATCGTGTCGTCGGGAGGGCGCGTCCTCAACGTCGTGGCCACTGGAGCGACGTTGGAACAAGCCCGCGAGACGGCCTACGCGACCTTGCACGGCATCACCCTCGACGGCGGCCACTACCGGACCGACATCGCTGCGGTCCTTCCCGAGGAGTCCTGATGATCCCCAATGTCCTGGCCAGCCGTTACGCGTCGGCGGAGATGACGCAGATCTGGTCGGCCCGCAACAAGATCGTCGCTGAGCGGCACTTGTGGCTGGCCGTGCTGCAGGCGCAGGCCGATCTGGGCGTCGAGGTGTCAGACGGGGTCATCGAGGACTACCGCGCCGTGATCGACGAGGTCGATGTGGACTCCATCGCCGCGCGCGAGCGGGTCACGCGCCACGACGTCAAGGCGCGCATCGACGAGTTCAGTGCCCTGGCCGGTCACGAGCACATCCACAAGGGAATGACCAGTCGCGACCTCACGGAGAACGTCGAACAGATGCAGATCCGGCAATCGCTGTTGCTGGTCCGTGACAAGACCGTGGCGCTGCTGGCTCGGCTCGCACGACTGGCCGCCGAGCATCAGGACCTCGCCGTGACGGGGCGCTCACACAACGTCGCCGCGCAGACCACGACCCTGGGCAAGCGTTTCGCCAGCGCCGCCGACGAGGTCCTCGTGGCCTTCGACCGGTTGCGGCACCTGCTCAACGACTATCCGCTGCGAGGGATCAAGGGTCCGGTCGGAACTTCGCAGGACATGCTCGACCTGCTCGGCTCGCAGGAGTCGCTCGATGAGCTCGAGCGAAGGGTGGCCGCGCACCTGGGCTTCGAGCGGGTGCTCACCTCGGTCGGTCAGATCTATCCGCGATCGCTGGACCACGAGGTCATCGGTGCGCTGGTGCAACTGGCCGCCGGGCCGTCGAGTCTGGCCACCACGATCCGCCTGATGGCTGGGCACGACCTGGTGACCGAGGGGTTCCAGCAGGGTCAGGTCGGATCCAGCGCGATGCCGCACAAGATGAACACGCGCTCCTGCGAGCGGGTCAACGGCTTCATGGTCCTGCTCCGCGGGTATCAGACCATGGCGGCCGACCTGGCGGGCTCGCAGTGGAACGAGGGAGACGTCTACTGCTCGGTGGTGCGTCGGGTGATGCTTCCCGACGCCTTCTTCGCCTTCGACGGGATGCTCGAGACGATGCTCACCGTGCTCGACGAGTTCGGGGTGTTCGAGGCCGTGGTGCAGAAGGAACTCGACAAGTACCTGCCGTTCCTGGCCACGACGAAGATCCTCATGGCCTCGGTCCGGGCCGGTGTCGGCCGGGAGACCGCGCACGAGGTGATCAAGGAGAACGCTGTCGCGGCGGCGTTGGACATGCGCCAGACGGGCGCGGACCCGGCGTTGATCTCGCGGCTGGCGGCCGATGACCGGCTGCCGCTCGACGCACCCGCACTCGAGGCTCTGATGGCCGCACCGCTGGAGTTCACGGGCGCGGCCGCGGGGCAGGTTCAGACACTCGTGGATCGGATCGCCGAGATCACAGCGGAGTATCCGCAGGCTGCGGCGTACTCGCCCGGCGCCATTCTCTGACCCAGAGCACGCCCGCTCCGCACGCGCTGATCCAGGCGCTCGCGAACAACCACCCGGCGAGCACATCGGTGGGCCAGTGCACGCCGAGCAGCACCCGACTCGGTCCCATGAGCAGGCCCACGGTGATCAGGGCGATCCCCGGCCAGCGGCTGTCCAGGAGCGCCAGCGCGACGATCCCGAACACCACATAGCCGTAGATGCCGGCCATGCTGTGGCCGCTGGGGAACGACGGGCTGGTCAGGACCTCGAACGGATCCGGCCACACGGGCCGTTGCCTGTCGATGAGGTGCTTGACGCTCTGGGAGATCATCCAGCCACCCATGCCGCACAGCCCCACCCACCAGGCCCAGTAGCCGTGCCCGCGGCGGGCCAGGACGACCACGACACCTACAGTCGCGGGAACCAGCACGATCCAACTGCCCAAGACCGCGAAGACCTTCGTGACCGGCACCACCCAGGTGTGATCATGAGCGAACGTGTACGCATTGGTGGCCAGGAGGAGGTCGTCGGCCTGGCTCACAGCAGGCGGGCCGGCGGTCAGCGGCATCCCGAGCCCCGGACCGTCGGCCAGGACCAGTCGCGTCAGTGCTGCCGCGGCCATCGCCAGCAGCAGGGCGAGACCCGCGAGGATCCAGGGCGTCGGGCGGCGGTCCACCGGCCCATCCTGGCAGGTGCATCCCTGGGTTTCCCCGCCCGCTAGCGTGGAGCGGTGAGCGTCGACCTCATCCCGGGCTGGGAACATGTCTACTCCGGCAAGGTCCGGGACCTATACGCCGATGACGGCCGACTGCTGTTCGTCGCCTCCGATCGCATCAGCGCCTTCGACTGGGTGTTGCCCACACCGATCCCGGACAAAGGACGTATCCTCACCGAGGTCTCTTTGTGGTGGTTCGATCAGCTGCAGGACATCGTCGACAACCACGTGGTCTCCACCGATGTGCCGGAACAGGTCGCGGGCCGAGCGCTGGTGTGCCAGCGACTCGAGATGCTGCCTGTCGAGTGTGTGGTCCGGGGTTACCTGTCCGGCTCCGGCTGGGCCGATTACCAGGCGGCGGGCGCGGTCTGCGGCGTGCAATTGCCGGCGGGATTGCAGGAGGCGCAGGAGCTTCCGGAGCCGCTCGTCACCCCGGCGACCACGGCCGCGATCGGGGAGCACGACGAGAACATCGACTTCGACCATGTCGTCGGTCTGATCGGCCGCGAGACGGCGACGCGTGTCCGCGACCTCTCGCTGCAGATCTATGGCCGGGCCCGGTCACTCGCCTTCGAGCGCGGACTGATCCTGGCCGACACGAAGTTCGAGTTCGGGGTGCGCCCCGACGGCGCGATCGTGCTGGCCGACGAGGTGCTCACACCTGACTCCTCGCGGTACTGGGACGCCGCGACCTGGGAACCCGGCAGCGCTCCTCCGAGTTTCGACAAGCAGTTCGTGCGGGACTGGTTGCGCAAGGACTCCGGCTGGGATCCGGCGTCGGACGTCGCGCCGCCGCCGCTGCCGCCGGAGGTCGTGGAGCGGACCCGGGCCAAGTACGTGCAGGCCTACGAGACGCTCACGGGGGGCGCGGGATACATCGGCACGCATGTCATCAGGTCGCTGCAAGCCAGCGGCCGGGACGTGGTGGTGCTCGACGACCTCTCCACGGGACTTGCGCGCAAGGTGCCGCAGGACGTGCCACTTGTGCAGGCGAACGTCGGCGACAGCGCCGCGGTGACGGCTGCGCTGCGCGAACACGACGTGGCAGGGGTCGTCCACCTGGCTGCGAAGAAGGCGGTCGGGGAGTCCGTCGAGCGGCCGGAGTATTACTACCGAGAGAACGTCGACGGGATGTTGACCCTGCTGGAATCCATGGCGCAGGCTGGCACCCGCAACTTCGTCTACTCGTCCTCGGCGGCCGTGTATGGGACCCCGGCCGAGGAGTTCGTGTCCGAGGACGCGGTGCTACAACCGGAGTCGCCGTACGGACAGACGAAGGTCATCGGGGAGTGGATGACCCGCAACGCCGCGGTCAACCGGGACCTCTCATGGATCTCACTGCGCTACTTCAACGTCGCCGGAGCGGCCAGCCCGGATCTCGGCGACACCAGCGTCTTCAACCTGATCCCCATGGTCTTCCGCGCCCTGAGCGAGGGGAAGCGGCCGCAGGTCTTCGGCGACGACTACCCGACGCCGGACGGTTCATGTATCCGCGACTACATCCATGTCGCCGACCTCGCCGACGCGCATGTGGCCGCCGCGGCGGCGTGTGAGGGGCAGACCCTCGGCACAGCCTTCAACGTCGGCCGCGGCCAGGGTGTGTCGGTCATCGAGGTCATGGACATGGTCTCGGAGACGATCGGCAGGGACGTGGCTGCGCAGATCGCCCCCCGGCGGCCCGGAGATCCGGCCCAACTGGTGGCGACGGTCGACAAGATCCACCGAGAGCTGGGCTGGTCGGCCACCCACGACCTGCAGCAGATGGTGGCATCGGCCTGGGAGGCCTGGAACTCGTGAGCCGTACCGAACTGGTTGGGCACTCCTCCGCACCAACCAGTTCAGTACGTGATTTGCCAGGCAAAAGGGGCCAAACGGGCGTTTCCGGGTACGAAACTGGTTGAGATAGCGGGCTCTGCTGGACCAAGCCAACCAGTTCGGTACGCATGGCGGCCCCGACCGCGCGCGGGGCTTGACCGTGTCCGCTTCCGTACACTCGGTTGCATGTGGCATGGCCTGAAGACCGCGGGGACGCTCGACGAGCGCGTCCAGCGCGGACTCGACGCCCGCCAGCGCGTCCCGCATGACGCCCACACGGACCTCTACCGCTCCCAGGTCCGCCCGGACCCCCTCGCGCTCGTGCTCGAGCAGGACCATGACCGCATCCCCACGTTGGTCGGGATCCGCCACGAGCGCATGGCCCATGACGTGCACAGCTATCTGCGCGGCAGCGACGTGGTCATGGCGGCCGACCTCGCCGTGACCCCGGTCTCCGAGATCCATGTCCAGGCGTGTGGCGATGTGGACGCCTGCACGTTCGGGTACTACCGCTCACCCGACGGTGACGCCGTCTTCGACCTCGGGTACTTCGACGAGACGTTGCGCGCCCCATGGGAGTGGGACGTCAAGCGCATGGCGGTGGCCATGGCGCTGGCAGTGCGGGTGACAGGAGCGCCGGGCAAGGATCAGCGTGCGGTCGCGCGGGCAGCGGTCGACGGGTACCGGCGAGGGATCGCGTGGGCCGCCGACCAGGACCGGCTGAATCTCTGGTTCGCGGGGCTTCCTGACGGTGAGGTGTCGCGAGCGGTGGACAAGTCAGCCCGCCGGCAGCGCGACCTGGCCTTCACCGATGAGGCGATGCTGTACTCCGACATGATCGAGCAGGACGGCGCCGCTCCGCAGTTACGCCATGCCGCGCCTATCCACCCGTTGACCGACTGGCTCTCAGAAGAGGCTGCGGTGCAGGTCCACGAGGGTCTCACCGATCTCATGAGCGCCTACTTCACCAGCGTGACCCCCGAAGTGCAGCAGATGCTCACCGAGTACCGCATCGCAGACGTGGGGATGCTCGTGCGCGGGGTCTCCGACGTCGGTCTGCGGACCTTCGTGGTGCTTCTGCAGGGGACCCGCCGCCACGAACTCGTCGCGCTGCAGGTGAAGGAGGCGCGGCAGTCGGTCCTGCAGCCCTACGTGCTTCCGGAGTTCCGTCACCGTGGCAACCAGGCCCGCCGGATCGCCCTGGGACAGGCACTCATCCAGAGCGAACCGGACCCGCTGCTCGGGTTCAGCCGCTGGCGCGACCGCGACTACTTCGTCAGCCAGTTGCGTCCGGTCGTCACGTCCTATCAGCGGATGGGTCCGGAGGCGATGCCCCGGTACGCGCGCCTGTGCGGTTTCGCCCTCGCCCGGTCCCACGCAGTGACCGGCGACCGGATCGCCATCGATGCCTACCTCGGCGACACGGACTCCTTCCCGAAGGCGGTCGCGCGCTACGCCGTGCGGTACGCCGATCTCGTGGAGGCGGACTACACGCAGTTCGTGAAGTACGTCGGCGAGGCGCCCACCACTGCCTGAAGGTGTCCGGCATGCGCCTAGAGTTGAGGCGTGCCGCGAATCATTGTCGAAGTCATGCCGAAGGCCGAACTGCTCGATCCACAGGGACAGGCCGTGCAATCAGCGATGGGACGCCTCGGGTTCTCCGGGGTCGTGTCGGTGCGACAGGGGAAGCGTTTCGAGATCGAGGTCGAGGGCCAGATCACCGAGGAGCGCCGCATCGAACTCGAGCACTTGGCCGAGACCCTGCTGGCGAACCCCGTCATCGAGAACCACACGCTGACCATCGAGTAGGTCGACGCTGCTCGAGTGAGCAGACTCACGTTTCTCCCCCCATCTGATCCGGGAACCACAAGATCGACCCGGCTCGCGAGGGGGGAGCCGGGTCGCTTCGTATCCTGGGACGGGAGGGTCTGCTGATGGAGTGGCTCGTCGTCCTGGTGGCGGTGTCGCTCATCGTCGGCGCCTTCGCCCAATCCGTCACCGGCCTGGGTTTCTCTCTGATCGCTGCTCCGGCGATGCTCGCACTGCTCGGGCCCCGCGACGGCGTGGCGATGATCGTCGTGCTGTCGGCGCTGGCTTCGTTCATCCCGCTGACCCATCAATGGCGTCATATCGGTTTCCGCGACGCGGGGTCGTTGCTGCTGCCCGCGCTGCTGGCCACCCCGGTGGTCGTGGCCGCACTGGCCGGCGCGGACACCGCCCTGGTGGCCGTCGGGGCCGGGATCGCAGTCCTGATCGGGGTGTTCCTGCTGGCCCGGGGCGCCTCGTGGTCGTGGTTCCGCGGGCTACCCGGCGCCATCGGTGCCGGGATCGCGTCGGCGGTGCTCAACGTCGTGGGTGGTGTGGGCGGCCCGCCGGTGGGAATGTACGCCTCCAACGCCGGGTGGGCGCCCGATCACTCCCGCGCCACGCTGCAGTTCTTCTTCCTCGTGCAGAACCTGGTGACCGCTGTCGTCATCGGTTTCATCGCCCCGCAATGGTGGATGCTGGCCGGCGTGGTCATCGGCACGCTCATCGGAGCCCTGGTCGCCGGCAGGATCCCGGTCCCGGCTGCCCGAATGGCCGTGCTTGTGGTGGCGGCGCTCGGTGGCGCGAGCCTAGTTGTCGCCAACGTCTGACGGTGTGATCACGAAGACCTTGATGTCTCGTCCGGCCCGGCCGCGATAGGCGTTGTACGCCGGCCACACCTCGTACATCAGTTGCCAGATCTGCTCACGTTCGGTCTCGTCGGTCACCATCCGCGCGGTCATGTCGCGGGGCTCGTCGTTCACGGTGAAAACACACTCCGGGTCGGCTTCGAGGTTCAGCGCCCACGCCGGGTGGTGTGCCTGTCCGAAGTTCGAGCCGATGAGCACGTACTCGTCCGGTGCGCGGGTCCCGTAGAGCAGCGTGACTGTGCGCTTCTGCCCCGACTTGCGCCCCGTGGTGGTGAGCAGGCACTGCGGAAGCCCGTAGTTGCCCCGGAGCCCGAAGCGTCCGCCGGTCTTCTGCACCACCTTGGCGTCCAACGGAGCCAGTCGGGCCGCCGTCCAGGCGAACCATTGCTTGTGTCCCAACCACCGCATCACGTCTCTGTAGGCCATGGACCTGAAACTACTGTGATCATGTGCTGATCGTCCGTCCGGCATCGCTATCAGAGGTCAGGGACGTCCAATTGCGGGTGCTGCGCCCGGACGGTCCTCTGCCCGGTGACACGGGTTTTCCGCCCGGTTGGCACCATCTGGCAGCGATCGTCGACGGGGAGGTGATCGGGGCCTGCTCGATCGGCCCCACACCATGGCCGCGTCCGGACCTCGCCGAGACCGACCAGCCGACGTGGCAACTGCGTTCCATGGCGGTCCTGCCCGACCATCGGGGAGGCGTCGGCACTGCCCTGCTGGCCGCCGCCGAGGACCTCGCCGCCGAGCTGGCTGTGGGCTGCCTGTGGGCGACGGCGCGGGTGCGCGCCCTCGGCCTGTACCGGCGCAGCGGCTGGGTGGTGGTGGGCCCCGAGTGGGACAAACCCGGGGTGGGTCCCCACCGCTACGTCATCCGGAGGATCAGCGCTCGACCTCAACCGCTCCGACGGGCGTAAACTTGGAGTTGAGGGGTCGATGCGTTCATCAGGCGTGTCACCTGACAAGGCACCGGCCACGAGGTGGAGGAGGGTGTCATGTCTGGTTCAGTGATCGTTGGCTATGACGGGTCAGAGGGCTCGCAACTGGCATTGCGGTGGGCCGCGGCGGCTGCCAAGGATCGTGGCCGCACCCTTGAGATCATCACCACGTGGTCGATGCCGGCCGCCGACCTAGGCATCGGCGCCTCCTCGACCCTGCAGCAGGAACTCATCGACGAGTTGCGTGATGAGGCGCAGGCGGCCAATGACGTCGGCGCGCAGATCGCCGCCGACATGGGTGTGAACGCGGTCGGAGAACTGGTGGCCGGGCGCACGGCGGCGGCGCTGGTGAAGCGCTCCGAGGGCGCCGAGATGGTTGTCGTAGGAAGTCACGGCGCGGGCGGACTCACCGGATTCCTGCTGGGCAGCGTGTCCCGCCAGGTCGCGGCCCACGCGAAGTGCCCCACTGTGGTGGTGCGCCCACCGGCCGCGGACATGGACGGCATCGTGGTGGGCGTCGACGGATCCGAACACTCGCTGAAGGCGCTGGAATGGGCCTTCGAGCAGGCCAGTTTCGCCGGCATGCCGCTGCACGTCGTGCACAGTTGGGAGATCCCGCCCACCTGGTCGATGGTCGAGGTCCCCAGCTACGAGCCTGAGGTACTGATCCGCGACTACGGCAACACGGAGTTGCGCGAGACCTCGGAGGCGATGGCCGGATTCCGTGAGAACTTCCCGGACGTGAAGGTGCGTCAGGAGGTCATGAAGGGTTCGCCCGTGAAAGCTCTGGTGAAGGCCAGCGAGAACGCCGCGCTCTTGGTCGTCGGGTCCCGCGGCCTGGGTGGGTTCAAGGGGCTGTTGTTGGGTTCGGTGAGCCACGCGGTGGTGCACAAGGCCGGCTGCTCGGTGGCTGTCGTACCGTGAGGGTGTGCGCATAGGAGTCGTCACTTTCCCGGGAACACTCGATGACATCGACGCCTCACGGGCGGTGAGATACGCCGGAGGCGAGGCGGTGGCGCTGTGGCACGCCGACCACGACCTCAAGGGTGTTGATGCGGTCGTGCTGCCAGGCGGGTTCTCCTATGGCGACTATCTGCGCTGCGGCGCGATCGCGCGCTTCGCGCCGGTGATGCAGGAGATCACCGACGCCGCCGAACGCGGGATGCCGGTGCTCGGCATCTGCAACGGGTTCCAGATCCTCTGTGAGGCGCACTTGCTTCCGGGGGCACTCGTGCGCAACCAGAGCCTGCACTTCGTCTGCCGCGACCAGGGTCTGCGCGTCGAGAACGCGGACACGGCGTGGACGCGATCCTTCGAGCCCAAGGAGGAGATCGTGATCCCGGTCAAGAACGGTGAGGGCGCCTACACCGCCGACGAGCAGACCCTCGACCGCCTCGAGGGTGAGGGCCGAGTGGTCTTCCGCTACATCGGCGGCAACCCGAACGGATCCCGCCGCGACATTGCCGGCATCAGCAACGCGGCCGGCAACGTGGTGGGGCTCATGCCGCACCCTGAGCACGCGATCGATGCGCTGACCGGTCCCGGGACCGACGGGTTGAACCTGTTCACGTCGCTGCTCGAGCGGGCGGGGGTCTGAGGCATGGATTCCGTGGAGCACGCCGCGCAGACCCCCGACCACCCGCAGCCGTTTGCCGAACTCGGACTCAAACCCGACGAGTACCAGCGCATCCGGGACATCCTCGGCCGCCGGCCGACGAGTTCGGAGTTGGCGATGTACTCGGTCATGTGGAGTGAACACTGCTCCTACAAGTCGAGCAAGGTGCACCTGCGGCAGTTCGGCGAGAAGGCGCCTGAGTCCGAGGCACTGCTCGTGGGCATCGGCGAGAACGCCGGCGTTGTCGACGTCGGCGACGGCTGGGCGGTGACGTTCAAGGTGGAGAGCCACAACCACCCGAGCTACATCGAGCCGTACCAAGGTGCGGCCACCGGTGTCGGCGGCATCGTGCGCGACATCTTGAGCATGGGCGCCCGACCGCTGGCCGTCATGGACCAGTTGCGCTTCGGGGACCCCTCCGAGACGGACACCGCCCGTGTCGTCCACGGTGTGGTCGCCGGGGTCGGCGGCTACGGGAACTGCCTGGGTCTGCCCAACATCGGCGGTGAGACCGTCTTCGATCCGTGCTACCAGACCAACCCGCTCGTGAACGCCCTGTGCGTGGGAGCGATGCGTCACGAGGACATCCACGTCAGCAGTGCGCGCGGCGAGGGCAACCTCGTGGTGCTGTACGGCGCGCTGACCGGCGGCGACGGCATCGGGGGTGTGAGTGTCCTGGCCAGTGAGAGCTTCGACGAGACAGGTCCTAGCAAGCGTCCTGCCGTGCAGGTGGGTGACCCGTTCACCGAGAAGTTGCTCATCGAATGCACCCTCGAACTCCTGCACGCAGGGCTGATCGAAGGTATCCAGGACCTCGGTGGTGCGGGCCTGAGTTGTGCCACCTCCGAGATGGCGTCCAACGGTGACGGTGGGATGCACGTGTGGCTGGACCGGGTGCCGTTGCGCGACGCGACGTTGACACCCGAAGAGATCCTCATGAGTGAGTCGCAGGAACGCATGTGCGCGGTCGTGACGCCGGCCAACCGCGAAGCCTTCATGGCGATATGTGAGAAGTGGGGGGTCACCGCCACCGTGATCGGGGAGGTGACGGCCGGCGACCGCCTGGTCATCGAATGGCACGGCGAGACCGTGGTGGATGTCCCGCCGCGCACGGTCGCGCACGATGGCCCGGTCTACAACCGCCCGTTGGAGGAGCCGGCCTGGCTCAAACCCCGCCAGGCGGCGCCCACACACCCCGAACCCACGCCACCCCGCGAAACGCTGCTGGCGCTGCTGGGTTCGGCCAACAACGCCTCGAAGGCGTGGGTGACCGACCAGTACGACCGCTACGTGCGTGGCAACACGGCGCTGGCGCAGCCTGAGGACGCGGGGGTGCTGCGCATCGACGAGGAGACCGGTCGTGGGGTGGCGATCGCCACCGACTGCAACGCCCGCTTCGTCGAACTCGATCCCTACTCCGGAACCCAGCTCGCGCTCGCGGAGGCCTACCGCAATGTCGCAGCGACCGGGGCCGTACCGCTGGCCGTGACCAACTGCCTGAACTTCGGCTCGCCGGAGGACCCGGCCGTGATGTGGCAGTTCTCGCAGGCTGTCACCGGTCTGGCTGACGCCTGTCTGGAACTCAAGATCCCGGTGACCGGCGGGAACGTGAGCTTCTACAACCAGACGGGGGAGACCGCGATCCATCCGACGCCCGTGGTCGGTGTGCTCGGCGTGTTCGACGATGTCGCGCGACGCACCCCGATGGCCTGGGGACCGGATGGCGAGCTCATCTACTTGCTCGGCGAGACCCGGCCGGAGTTCGGCGGATCGGCAGTCGCCACGCTGCAGGGGATCCTCACCGGGATGCCCCCGGCCGTCGATCTGCAGGCCGAGCGGGTGCTGGCCGAGATCCTCGTCGCCGGTTCCCGGGACGGCATGTTGACCGCTGCGCACGACGTCGCGGACGGTGGCGTGGGCCTTGCCCTGGCGGAGATGGCGATGCGCGCAGGCATCGGGGCGCGGACCTGGGTGCCCGATGGTGTGGATGCCTTCACATTCTTGTTCTCGGAGTCAGCGGCCCGGGCGGTCGTCGTCGTGCCGCGCTCGGAGGAGTTGCGCTTCACCGAGATGTGCGGGGCGCGCAGGTTCGCGTGCGAACGTATCGGCGTCGTCGACTCCGGTCTGGGCGAGGTGCTGCAGATCGGCGACATCGAGGTGGGGATCGCCGAGATGCGGGAGCGCGCCGCGGGCGTGCTGCCGTCGTACTTCGCCTGATGCGGCCCGTCGAGCGGCGGCCGCTGGTCGGGGGGTACGTGCGACTCGAGCCGTTGTCCACCGCTCACGAGACCGACCTGCGCGGGATCGACGATCCTGCCCTGTTCCGCTTCCTGCCACAGACGCCTGACGACTTCCCCGACTGGTTCGCGTCGGCGCTGACCAGTCGCGACCCGCTGTACTTCGCTGCGGTCATGGATGGCGTGGCGGTCGGGCGGGCGTCGGTGATGCGGATGGATCTGCCCAATGGTGTGGCGGAGATCGGCAACATCCTGTGGGGGCCCCGGATGCAGCACACACCTGCTTCCACAGAGGCCGTGTTCCTGCTCGCCGACCGTCTCTTCGGCCTGGGCGCCCGCCGTGTGGAGTGGAAGTGCAACGACCTCAACGAGGCGTCCAAATCCGCCGCTGTGCGCCTCGGTTTCACGTTCGAGGGGGTGTTCCGCCAACACATGATCGTCAAAGGCCACAACCGGGACACTGCCTGGTTCTCCCTTCTGGATCACGAGTGGCCGGCGCGGCGGCGGGCGATCCTCGCGTGGCTGCGAGAGGACAACTTCGTGCAGGGACAGCAGCGCCAGCCGCTTCAGCGGTAGCGCGCACCCACCCCCGAGGAGTAGAACCGGAAGGGTGCAGGATCTCCCACCTCGCGCCACCATGCTGCGCGGCCAGGCGTTGCTCGCCGACCCGAGGTTGAACAAGCAGTCGGCGTTCACCGACTCCGAACGCGAGGAGCTCGGCCTCGTCGGTCTGCTCCCACAGCGCGTGGAGACCATCGATCAGCAGTTGGCGCGGGTGCGAAGACAACTGTCGGAACACCACGGGATGCTCGCGAAGAACGTCTATCTGCGCGAACTGCACGACCGCAACGAGACGTTGTTCTACCGGCTACTGATCGACGACCTGCCGGAGCTGATGCCGATCGTCTACACCCCGACGGTGGGCGAGGCGATCCGTGAGTACAGCCACGCGTTCCGCCGTCCGCGCGGGGTCTACCTGCAATCCCGCTGGCCGGAGGACGTGCCGAAGGCGTTCGGCAACCTGGGTCTCGGCCCGGACGACGTCGACCTGATCGTGGCCACCGACTCGGAGGCGATCCTCGGCATCGGGGACTGGGGCGTGGGCGGCATCGACATCGCGATCGGGAAGATCAGTGTGTACGTGGCTGCTGCGGGCGTTGATCCGGAGCGCGCGATCCCGGTGGTGATCGACGTCGGGACGGACCGCACCGGCCTGCTCACGGATCCCGGCTACCTCGGTGAGAAGCACGCCCGTCTGCGCGGGTCCAAGTACGACGACCTCATCGATCGTTATGTCACCACTGCGACTGAGATGTTCCCCAACGCGCTGCTGCACTGGGAGGACTTCGGGGAGGCGAACGCGCGCCGGATCCTCGACCGCTACCGGGACAGTGTCTGCACGTTCAACGACGACATGCAGGGCACCGGTGCCATCGCGTTCGCCGCCATCCTGTCCGGCGTGAAGGTCACAGAGACGCCTTTGGCCGACCACCGCGTGATCGTGTTCGGGGCGGGGACGGCCGGCGTCGGCATCGCCGACCAGATCCGCGACGCCATCGTCGAGTCGGGCTTCTCGCGAGAGGAGGCGTGCCGGCGGATCTGGCTCATCGATCGCCCCGGACTGCTCCATGACGAGGTCGATTCGTTGCGCGATTACCACCGCCCCTACGCACGGCCGGCCTCGGAGGTGCGCGACTACGAACGCGACTCCGAGGGCCACATCGGGTTACTCGAGGCCGTACGCCGGATCCACCCGACGATCCTGGTCGGGACCTCGACGGTGCACGGCGCGTTCACCGAACAGGTGATCCGGGAGATGCATTCCCATGTGCAGCGTCCGTTCATCCTGCCGATGAGCAACCCCACCTCCCTGGCGGAGGCAGAGCCTGCGGATCTGCTGCACTGGACCGACGGCCAGGCCCTGATCGTGACCGGCAGCCCCTTCGACCCGGTCAAGCATGAGGGTGTGAACCACCACATCGGACAGGCGAACAACGCCTTGCTGTACCCGGGTCTCGGACTCGGCGCGATCGTGGCCCGGGCGACCCGCGTCACTGATGGCATGCTCAATGCGGCCGCGAAGGCTGTCGCCGACCTCGTCGAGATGCGTGGTCCCGGTTCCCCACTGCTCCCCGAGATCGCCGACCTGCGGGCGACGTCGGCCGCCGTGGCAGCGGCGGTTGTGCAGCAGGCCGTCGACGAGGGGGTCGCCCGGGAGGAGCCCGCCAACCCGTTGCAGGCGGTGCTGGACTCGATGTGGAAGCCGCGGTACCGCCGTATCGTCGGGGTGTGAGCACGCGCGAGGAGGTCAAGGCCTCGCTGGCGGCCTTCGCCGCGGCGGTTCCGGGCCGATCGGTGGAGATCAGGGTGCCACCGTACGGCGCGGTGCAGGCCGTGCCCGGAGGAGCACACCGGCGCGGGACCCCGCGGGCGCTCGTGGAGTGCGACGCGCGGACGTGGCTGGAGCTCGTGCGCGGAGAACTCACGTGGGCCGACGCAGTGGCGGCGGGTCGGGTGGAGGCCAGCGGCGAGCGCAGCGACCTCTCGGAGTGGCTGCCGCTGCGTGGCGCTATCGGGTGACCTTGACCCTGGTGCTAGTCAGGCTGGCTCCTCCGGAAAGCAGCCGCAGAGTGTACTTGCCGGGTTTGAGCGATTTCGGCACCTTCATCGTCAGCGTGTTCGTCCCAGCCTTCGCCTGAACGGACTTGGTGAGCGTCTTCTTGCCCTTGAGTTGCGCGGTGAGTGCCGCGGCGTTGGTCATGCCGAATCGCACCTTGAGGGTCTTGCCGGCCTTCACCCTCGCAGTGCCGGGTGCGAAGACCGCCGACAACTTCCCGTCGATCCCTCGCGGTCCGACCGGTCCGGACAGTTGCGCGACCACCGTGATGGGGTTGCTGGTGGCGCGAAGGGGCGTCACTACTCCCGGCAGTCGCCCGGTGCTGGTGCAGGTGATCGCGGTACCGATCTCGGCTGCCGTCGGGGTGTAGGTGACGCCGCTCTGTCCGGGGATCGCTTGCCCGTTGCGCTGCCAACCGATGGTCACGGTCGACGTGGCTCCCCAGACGTCCGCGCCACACACCAGTGGCAGTCCGGCCTGACCTGTACCGTTCAGGGCCGGCCTCCGGTCAGTTGGCGACACCCCGGAGGTGATCTTGCCGATCCGAGCTCCGAAGTTCTCCACGAACCGCAACGATCCGTCGCGGTCGGACGTGATCTGGCGGGGGCTGCTGTTGGCGGTGGGGAGGGGGTACTCGGTGAAGGTGCCGTCGGGTGTGATCCGTCCGATCTTGTTCCCCACGCTCTCGGTGAACCACAGATTCCCGTCCGGACCGGCGGTGATGTCGTTCGGGCTGCTGTTGGCCGTGGGGATGAGGAATTCGGTGATCGCGCCGCTCGGGGTGATCCGGCCGATTCTGTTCGTTGAGGTCTGTGTGAACCACACGTTGCCGTCCGGGCCCGCGCCGATGCCGCGGGGGTTGCTGGAGGGGGTGGGGATCGGGAAGTCCGTGACCACCCCGTTCGGAGTGACCCGTCCGATCGTGTTGTTGGAGAACCCTGTGAACCACACGTTGCCGTCCGGCCCCAACGCGATCCCCTGTTGTGCGCCGTTCGAGATCGGGAAGGACCCGGTGACCTGCCCCGCGGTCGACAGACGATTCACGTTGTTGTTGTTGGCGGCCAGGTACCAGAGGTTGCCGTCGGCGCCGGCTGTGATGAAGTTCGGGCTCCCGCCGGTACTGAGGGGGAACTCGGTGATCTCGCCGGCGGGCGTGATCCGCCCGATCTGGTTGACGTTGCCTTGGGTGAACCACAGGTTCCCGTCGGGACCGATGGTGATGTCACGTGGTCCGCTGTTCGCCGTCGGCGGGGAGAACTCAGCTACTTCTCCAACTGGGGTGATACGCACGACCTTGCCCGTCGACAGCTTCACGGTCCAGGCGTTCCCGTCCTCGTCGATCGCGATCCCCTGCAAGTCGCCGGAGACCAGTGGCACCTCGGTGATCACTCCCGGCGGCGGGGCGGCCTGCGCCGGTACCGCCAGTCCGCCGGCGAGCAGGACTGATGACATGAGTGCGACGAGGTATCGGATCAGCGGCATGGAGTCTCCTCTGCAGAAGCGTCACCATAGTCGGTGGGTCGTGCCCGCGGGATCATCCGTTCGGGTCCAGGGGTGCTCCGGCTGCGTACCGAAATGGTTGAGAGGCCCACATCCCCAACCATTTCGGTACGCGACACGCCGTGGATTCGGCCCCGTACCGGGTGTTACTGGTCGTTGATGGCCTTTGTCGGGGAAGTCCCAACCAGTTCGGTGCACCGCTCATCGGGGCCCGGTTCGTGTGCCACACTGAACGGGTGGCGCGCGGCGATGGGCGATTGAACCACGAACTCCTACCCGGCGAGAAGGGGCCGCAGGACGCCTGCGGGGTCGTCGGGGTGTGGGCGCCGGGCGAGGAAGTCGCAAAGCTGACCTACTACGGCCTCTACGCCCTG
>RRZU011787405.1_pt1 | contig 17038 bp, 20 predicted proteins | sample 2165561 | NCBI WGS metagenome assembly RRZU01 (sample SAMN10456909, study PRJNA506462) | wastewater metagenome | isolation source: wastewater sludge | place: USA: Moscow, Idaho | reverse complement strand
TGCTCAAGTGCAGTGATGCGCTCAGGGTTCGGCTCGACTTTTTCCTGCTCGGTGTCGATCTCACAGTTCAAGTACCCGATGTACTCGGCGAGTGTCTCGGTGGCGGTTTCGAGGCGTGACGTTTCAGCAATGGGTGAGGCAACATTCATAGGTACTCTCCAACACGATTTTACGATTTAGCAAAATAAATTCTATCCGTCTTGGCGAGAAAAGGCAACACGCTTTTACGATCTATAGACCGTGTGCGCAATCGTCAGCACCTCCCGGCGCCCACACACTTTTACGAATACCCAAAAAATATAGCTGTTCGCGCCCGTCGGACGGGCGCAGAAGGCCAATTTCATTCAAATCAAACCTCTGCGCTGTCTGCCGCCGAAGCGCCCGAAGGCTCCATCCTCGCACCCATGCCGGCGCGCCTGGTGCAGCTGTCGGTGCAGGTGGGCGACGCCGTGCCCGCCGGCGCCGAATTGGCCGTGCTGGAGGCCATGAAGATGCAGCACGTGCTGAGCGCGCCGCACGCCGGCGTGGTGCGCGCGCTGTTCGCAGAAGCCGGCGCTTATGTGGCCCAGGGCGACGTGGTGCTGGTGCTGGAAGAAGCCGCGCACGCGGCCGAGCACGCCGCCGCCGAGCAGGCCGCGCACGACCCCGACCACATCCGCGCCGACCTGCGGCGCGTGCTCGACCGCCATGCGCGCACGCTCGACGCCGCACGGCCGGAGGCCATCGCCAAACGCCACGCGCGCGGCCAGCGCACGGCGCGCGAGAACATCGCCGACCTTTGCGACGAAGGCAGCTTCATCGAATACGGCGCGCTGGCGATTGCCGCGCAGACGCGCCGCCGCAGCATGGAAGACCTGATCGCCAACACGCCGGCCGACGGCATGGTGACGGGCGTGGGCGGTGTCAACGGCCTCATCTTCGGCGCCGAGCGTGCGCGCACGGCGGTGATGGCTTACGACTTCACCGTGCTGGCCGGCACGCAGGGCATGCGCAACCACGCCAAGACCGACCGCATCCTGGGCCTGGCCTTGCAGGAGAAGCTGCCCGTGGTGCTCTTCGCCGAAGGCGGCGGTGGCCGGCCGGGCGATGTGGATTCGAATGTGCTGGCGGGGCTGGACATCGGCACCTTCTCGGCCTATGCGTCGCTCTCGGGCCAGGTGCCGGTGGTGGGCATCGTCGCCGGGCGCTGTTTTGCCGGCAACGCGGCGCTGGTGGGGTGCAGCGACGTGATCATCGCGACGAAGAACAGCAACCTCGGCATGGGCGGGCCGGCCATGATCGAAGGCGGTGGCCTGGGCGTGTTCGCGCCCGAGGATATCGGCCCGGCCGACGTGCAGCACGCCAACGGCGTGATCGACGTGCTGGTGGCCGATGAGCGCGAGGCGGTGGCCACCGCGCGGCATTACCTGAGCTTCTTCCAGGGCCGCGTGAAGGACTGGATCACGCCCGACCAGCGCGGCCTGCGCACCGTGGTGCCCGAGAACCGCCTGCGCGTGTACGACACCCGCGCCGCGATGCGCGGCCTGGTGGACGAAGGCAGCCTGCTGCCGCTGCGCACCGGCTTCGGCGCCGGCATCCACACCGCGCTGGCGCGCATCGAAGGGCGGCCGGTCGGCATCATGGCCAACAACCCACTGCACCTGGGCGGCGCCATCGACGCGCCGGCAGCCGACAAGGGCGCGCGCTTCATGCAGCTGTGCAACGCGCACGGCCTACCCATCGTCAGCCTGATCGACACGCCGGGCTTCATGGTGGGGCCGGAGGTGGAAAAGACCGCGCAGGTGCGCCACGTCAGCCGCCTGTTCGTGGCGGCGGGGGCGCTGCGCGTGCCGTTCTTCAGCGTGGTGCTGCGCAAGGGCTACGGGCTGGGGGCGATGGGCATGGCGGCGGGCGGCTTTCACCAGCCCTTCTTCACCATCGCGTGGCCGACGGGCGAGTTCGGCGGCATGGGGCTGGAAGGCGCGGTGCGCCTGGGCTTCCGCAAGGAGCTGGAGGCGGTGCCCGCGGGCGCCGAGCGCGACGCGCTGTTCGCCCAACTGGTGGCGCAGCAGTACCAGCACGGCGAGGCGATGAACATGGCCGCGTCGCTGGAGATCGACGCCGTGATCGACCCGGCCGAGACGCGCGCCTGGCTGGCGCGCGGGCTGGCCTCAAGCAGCGGGCCGCGCGGTGCGGCGCGCGGCTTCGTCGACGCGTGGTGAGCGCGGATACCAGGCCCCCGGACTACTTTGCCGCCGCTTTGCACGCGCTTGACATGCGCGGTCCACCATGGGCGCATCGCCATTCATGACGAAAGGAAGCGATCCATGCAAGCCATCTCGATCAAATCCCTGCTGCTGGCCGCCACCGTGGCCGCCGGCGGCCTGGCCGGCGTGGCGCTGCCCACGGCGGCGCAGGCCCAGGCCTATATCGACGTGCAGATCGGCACGCCGCCGCCCCCGCCGCGCTACGAGGTGGTGCCCGCGCCGCGCCCCGGCTGGGTGTGGGCGCCGGGGCATTACGAGTGGGCGCATAACAACTACATCTGGCGCCGCGGCCACTGGCTGCAGGCGCGGCCGGGCCATGCCTACGTGCCAGCTGGCTGGCGCGCCCAAGGCAACCGCTGGGTCTACCAGCCGCCGCGCTGGGATGCCCGCCCGGTGCGCGTGGCCAACCCCGGCCCGCGCCATTGGGACAACCGCGGCCCGCGCGGCTACCAGGACCACCGAGGCAACCGCGACCACCGGGGCCGCCCCGCTGCACGCCCGGGCGCGGACCGTGACCGCGACGGCGTGCCCAACCGCTACGACCGCCGGCCGAACGACCCGCGCCGGTACTGAGCCTGTTGACGTTTTTCAAGAGCATGACAGCGCGTGCCGCGCCAAGGAAAGCCCCCTCTCCCTCAGGGAGAGCGCCTGCCCCGGACTTGATCCGGGGGCTGGCGTGAGGGCCGCCAGCGTGTCATGCATGACGCGGAGTCATCAATAGACTGGCCCCAGGTTGCCGTTCACGGCAACCCGCCGACCGGGCGATGGGTTTCGTGCTGCGGGCCCGTCCGCTGTTGGCGTTATGGGGAGTATGCGTGTCCAGCGCCCTGTATTCGGGCGCTAGCGAAGTGTATATGGGGGAGTATTTGTTCTCCCTGGCCAACTCGTCGGCGCGGCGCCGCCTTCGATTACAGCGTGCTTTGTGGGAGCGGGCTTGGCCGCGATGCGGCGCACCCACCCCAGGCAGCGCCTCATCGCGGGCAAGCCCGCTCCCACAGCATGGACGGTGGCGCCGCCCTGCCTGCGCATGCATGGCCCCGCGCCCGCACGGCCCGTGGCGAGATCGCAGACAGGCCCTCAGGGCTGGCGCGTGGCGCGCCTGAGTTCGGCGCAGTAGTCGCGCGGCGGCACGGGCGGCGTGGGCCACAGCAGATCGGCGCCGCTGGTGTGTGCCGGCAGGGTGTCGGTTACTTCTGAATCAATAGCTGCCTGCGCTTGCCCAGACTGCGCTGACAGCACTTTGGCCGTCAAATCCGGCGGCAGGTGCAGCGGCACGCCCAGCGCGCGGTGCACGTGCCCGTTGCCGGCCACCAGCAGCACCGTGCGGCCGGCTTGCCGCGCGGCGCGCACGGTGTCGGCCATGGCGATGTCGCGCGCGATCTGCACCCGCGTCATGGGCCCGATCTGCGATTCGGGCAGCAGGCCGCAGTGGCCGTCGCGCATGCGCTGCTGCTGCTCGGCCAGCGCGGCGGGCGGCAGGCGGGCGTCCAGCGTGGCGTCGCGCATCGCCTCGCGCTGGCGCGCGGCGGGCAGGTTGGCGCCCAGCACCGGCACGCCGGCGCGCACGGCGGCCATCACCACCGGGCGGTAGGTCTGCCACGGCCAGCCGGCATCGCGCCAGGCCAGGGCGTGCTGCACATCGGCTTCGCTGGCATCGCGCGGCAGGCCGGCGGTGCTGCGGCCCTGCTCGGCCATCTCCAGCGCCAGGGCGGCCAGCTCGCCGCGCGCGGCCAGCCATTGCACCGCCTGGCGCTGCAACTGCTGGTGCGCGGGGGCGTCGTGCTGCTCGCCCAGCAGCAGCGCGTCGGCCGGCAGCAGGGTGGCCAGGCGCGCCTGCGCGGCGGCGCCCAGCGGGGCGGGCGTGGCACAGCCGGCCGCGCCCAGCAGGGCCAGGCTCAGTGCGGCGGCGGGCAAAAGGGGGCGGCGCATCGCGCCATACTACGCGCTCGCCCACCGCCCCATGCCCGCCGTTTCCGCTTCCGTTCACCTGTTGTGGCGCACCGCGCTGACGCTGCTGCTGGCCTGGCTGGCCGCGCGGGCGTGCGTGGCGCTGGGCACGCCCATCCCGTGGATGATCGGACCGCTGCTGGCCACCGCCGGGGCCAGCATGGCCGGCCTGCCCACCTACAGCGCCAACGCCTTGCGCAATGCCGGTCAGTGGACCATCGGCGCCGCGCTGGGCCTGTATTTCACGCCCGAGGTGACGCGGCTGGTGGCCAGCCTGTGGTGGGCCGTGGCGCTGGGCGTGGCCTGGGCGCTGGCGCTGGGGCTGGGTTTCGGCACCTGGCTGGATCGGGCGCTGCGCGGGCAACTGGCCCATCTGGCGCCGGCCGAGCGGCGGGCGACCACTTACTTCGCCGGCGCCATCGGCGGTGCGTCGGAGATGACGCTGCTGGCCGAGCGTGCCGGCGCCCGCACCGATCTGGTGGCCGCCGCGCACAGCGTGCGCATGGCGGTGGTGGTGCTCAGCATTCCGTTTGCCATGCAGTGGGCCAAGCAGCACTGGGGCCTGCAGGCGCTGGACATGACCCCACCCACCGCGCGCGCGGCCGAATGGCCCGGCCTGCTGTGGCTGGTGCTGGCCACCGGCCTGGGTGCCATGGCGATGCGGTTGACGGGCCGGGCCAACCCGTGGTTCATCGGCGCGCTGCTGGCCGCCATGGCGCCGACGATGGCGGGGCTGCACCTGTCGGCCGTGCCGACGGCGCTGACCAACGCGGCGCAGCTGGTCATCGGCATCAGTCTGGGCGTGCGCTTTTCGCGCCAGTTCCTGCGCGCGGCGCCGCGCTGGCTGGGGGCGGGGGCGCTGGGCACCGTGGGCATGATCGTGGCCTGCGCGCTGTTCGCATGGGCGCTGGCCTGGGCCACCGGCATCCACCCGGTCACGCTGATGCTGGCCACCTCGCCCGGCGGCATCACCGAGATGGCGATCACCGCCAAGGTGCTGCAGCTGGGCGTGCCGGTGGTGACGGCGTTTCAGGTCTGCCGGCTGGTGGCGGTGCTGCTGCTGGCCGAGCCGGTGTTCCGGTGCTGGGCACGGCGGCTGGATTCAGTGCCGAATCGGGCCTGAGCGCCCGTCCCATCTGCGCCAGCAGCTATTAATAAAGAAGCAAAAAGAAAAGGCCCGGCGTACAGCGCGGGCCTTTTTCGTCGGGTGCACGGCGGGGTCAGTGCACCACCACAGGGTTCTGTGCCAGTTCGGCGTAGCCTTCCAGCGTGTCTTCCACTTCTTCCTGGGTGGGCGTGTTCTCTTGCCAGGCGGCGATGCGCTGCTGGAACAGTTCGGCCCACAGGCCGTCCAGGTAGACCTCTTTGCCCGAGCGCTTGTCCACGATCTCGAATCCGTGGCGCGCCAGCACGGGCTGGCCTTCTGCCATGTCGGTCCCCACATGGGAGTCCGGCAGCAGGTGGACCACCGCGAAGGTGTCGGAGTCGTAGAGCGTATTCATCAGTGCATTGAGCCTTTCAGGGGGGGTAAGAAATTGGTTCCACCCTGTATATGAGAACGCATGGGGGGCTTTCAAGGTGTACGTGTTGTCCCTGACAACCCGTCAGCCTGAGGCTGACGTGCAAAAAGCCCGTTTCCGGGGCGTTGCAGCCTGCCTCAGCGCCCTTCGGGCAGCGATTTCAGTTGCTGATCGGCCACATCGCCGTTGGCCTGCGTGATGCGCAGGCGCGCCGGCAGGTAATCGAGCGTGCGCGCCAGCCACAGTTCCACGCGGGTGTCGTACTCCTTGCGCGGGTGGCGCACCAGCCGCGCGGTGGGCAGCGCGTGGCCGTCGATGTGCAGGGTCTCGTCGGCCTGCACGTCCCAGGTCCAGGGTTCGGCATCGCGCACGCCGGCTGTGTGCAGCGTGATGCTGCTGCCGGGCGGGTAGCGTTTGGGCGCCGCAGCCAGCAGGCCGCCCAGTTGCAGCGACACGCTCAGCCGGTCCTGCGCGCCGGCCTGCCAGGCGGCGTCGGGCGTGTTGGCCGAAAAGCGGATGCGCCCGCCGGCCGGGTCGAAATGCGCGGCGCGCTCGCTGCGGGCGCGCTCGGCATAGCGCTCGGGCGCCAGGCCGGCGTCGCTCACCGCGCCTTCGCTGCGCTGCGTGCGCTGGCCCAGCAGGGGCATGCGCACCGTCCATTCGGCCTGGTAGCGGCTGGCGCTGCGCTGCCAGACAAGCTGGGCTTCGGCCTGGAAGGCGATGCCGCGCGCGGTGCCGCTCACCTGGTAATCCAGCGTGGCCGAAGGCGGCAACTGTGCGGGGGCGCTGGGGCTGGGCGCGGACGCAGGTGGTGCGGCGCTGGCGGTGCGCGCTGGTGCCTCGGCCGCCGCGACCAGCGTGGGCGTGGCGGGCAGTTCATCGGCCACGGGGCTGGGCGGGGCGGTCTGCGCTGCCGCCACGGTCTGGGCCGCGCGCGGCGTGGTGGTCGGGCGCGGCGCCGGCTTCAGGGCACGCACCGGGCGAACGGCTTTCGGTGGAACGACCACCGGCGGCGGTGCAGTGGCTTCGACCAGCGCGGGCGCCGGGGCTGCCGCCGGGGGTGCGTGCACCGTGCGCACCAGCACCGGCGCGGGCTTTGCCGCCGGGGCCACGGCCGGCGCAAACGTTGGGGGTGGTGTCGGGCGCAGCAGCAGCGCATGCCCCAGTGCCACCGCACCGACCAGCATCAGCGGCGGTCGGCGCCAGGCGGGCGGGCGCCGGCTCATGGCACGCCGGGGGCGCTGGCCTAGAATGGCCCGCTCCCCGCGCGGGGCCAGCGCAACGAATCTCAGCCTCTGCATCCATGAAACTGGCAACCTACAAAGACGGCTCGCGCGACGGGCAACTGGTGGTCGTCTCGCGCGACCTGACGACGGCCCATTATGCGACCGGCATCGCCAACCGCCTGCAGCAGGCGCTGGACGACTGGAACTTCATCTCGCCCCAGCTGCAGGACCTGTACGACACACTGAATCACGGCAAGGCGCGCCACGCCTTCCCGTTTGACCCGGCGCTGTGCATGGCGCCGCTGCCGCGCGCCTACCAGTGGGCCGATGGCTCGGCCTACCTGAACCACGTCGAGCTGGTGCGCGCCGCGCGCGGTGCCGAGTTGCCCGAGAGCTACTTCACCGATCCGCTGATGTACCAGGGGGGAAGCGACGATTTCCTGGGTGCGCACGACGCCATCCGCGTCGCCAGCGAGGACTTCGGCATCGACTTCGAGGCCGAACTGGCCGTGGTCACCGGCGACGTGCCCATGGCCGCCACGCCCGAGCAGGGGCTGGACGCCATCCGCCTGCTCATGCTGGTCAACGACGTCAGCCTGCGCCACCTGATCCCGGACGAACTCGCCAAGGGCTTCGGCTTCTTCCACGGCAAGCCCTCGACCGCCTTCGGCCCCGTGGCCGTCACGCCCGACGAGCTGGGCGAGGCCTGGATCGAGGGCCGCGTGCACCTGACGATGCAGATCGACTGGAACGGCCGCAAGGTCGGCCGCTGCGATGCCGGGCCCGACATGCGCTTTCACTTCGGCCAGCTCATCGCCCACGCCGCGCGCACGCGGCGCCTGCGCGCCGGCAGCATCATCGGCAGCGGCACCGTCAGCAACCCGGGCGTCGAGAAGGATGGCCGCCGCGAATGGCCCAAGGGCTACGGCTGCATCGCCGAAAAGCGCGCCATGGAGACGATCCAGGACGGCGCGCCCAAGACCGACTACATGCGCTTCGGCGACACCGTGCGCATCGAGATGAAGGGCAAGGACGGCGAATCGGTGTTCGGCGCCATCGAGCAGAATGTGAGCCAATTCGGGCGCTAGCGCCCGTCCACCAAGCGCGAGCAGCTATATAAAAAATAGCTTTTTGGTAGGCGTCGACTCAGTCGAGCCTGAACCCCACCTCGATCGTCACTTGCCAGTGGCCGACCTCGCCGTCGACCACGTGGCCGCGCGTCTCGATCACCTTGAACCAGTTGATGTTGCGCACCGAATCCTTGGCCTTGGCCAGCGCGGCGCGCACGGCCTGCTCCATGCTTTCGGTCGATGAGCCGGTGAGGTGGATGTGCTTGTAGATGTGGTCGTCCATGGCTTGTCTCCTGTGTGGGTGAGGAACCATCGTAGTGCGCGGCCGGCAGGGCTGCGTCGGCAGGGGTTATCGACGCGCTGGCGCGGCGCTTTGATGATGCGGCGCATGTCCTTCCATCACCTGAGCCCGCCTGCCGTGGCCGCCCCTCCGCCGGGCGCACGGGCGAACGGCTGACGTCCTTCGCCCGATCCTTTCACGGTCGGCACTGCGCTGCTGCGCGCGGTGCTTTTCTTCGGGTTTTTCAGAGGCGGACAGCCTCCAAGGTGATCTCTCATGAACGCATGGCCGACGGCGCTGTTCGTGCTGCTGTGGAGCAGCGGCGCCATCTTCTCCCGCTGGGGCCTGGACCACGCCTCGCCCTTCGTCCTGCTGGCGCTGCGCTTCGGCGTGGCGCTGGCGTTTCTGTCGCTGCTCGGCTGGCGCGAGCGCGCGTGGCTGCCCGCGCCGGGCACGCGCGCGCAGGTGGCGGGCACCGGCCTGCTGCTGGTTGGCGGCTACTCATGCACCTACTTCCTGGCGCTGGACCAGGGCCTGACGCCCGGTGCGCTGGCCACCATCCTGGGCGTGCAGCCGATCGCCACGCTATTGCTTCAGGAGCGGCGCGCGCCCGCGCTGCGCTGGCTGGGGCTCGCTTTGGCGCTGATCGGCCTGGTGCTGGTGGTGCTCGACAGCCTGCTGCGCGCCCGCGTGTCGGTGGCCGGCGTGGCCTGGGCGCTGGCGGCGCTGGGCTGCATCACGCTCGGCACCATGGCGCAGAAGCGCATCGCCCAGCCGCCCACGCGCGTGCTGCCGCTGCAGTGCGCCGTGGCGCTGGCGCTGTGCGTGGCGCTGCTGCCCACGCAGGCGCCGCGCTTCGATCCGCACCCGATGCTCGCGCTGTCGGTGCTGTGGCTGGGCGCGGTGATCTCGGTCGGCGCCACGGTGCTGCTGTACCGCCTGCTGCGCGCCGGCAACCTGGTCAACGTCACCAGCCTGTTCTACCTGGTGCCGGGCGGCACGGCGCTGCTCGACTGGTGGCTGCTGGGCAACCGCATGGCGCCGCTGGCGCTGCTGGGCCTGGGGCTGGTGGTGGCGGGGCTGGTGCTGGTGTTCCACGCGCGGCCGGCGCGGTGAAGGCTCAGGCCGAGGCCAGTTGCCGCGCCAGCTCGCGCACCGCGCGCAGCAGCATCTCGACCGACAGCGCCACCAGGATCAGGCCCATCAGCCGCTCGAAGGCCAGCAGCACGCGCAGGCCCACCACGCGCTGCAGGCGCTCGGCCAGCAGCAGCACCACGGCGCATACGGCCATCGTCACGCAGAGCGCCGCCACCCATTCCCAGCGGCGCTCGGGTGCCTGGCTGACCAGCAGCATCACCGTGGCCAGCGCCGAAGGCCCGGCCAGCGCGGGCACGGCCAGCGGCACGATCAGCGGTTCGCTCACCGGCGCGTCGGCCGGCAATGGCGGCGGCGGAAACACCATGCGCAGCGCGATCAGGAACAGCACCACGCCGCCCGCCATCTGCAGCGACAGCGGCGACAGGTTCATCAGGCGCAGAAAGCCGTCGCCCAGGAACATGAAGGCCAGCAGCAGTGCAAAGGCGATCAGCACCTCGCGCAGGATCACGCGCCAGCGCCGCTGCACCGGCACCGGCTTCAGCGCGTTGGCGAAGATGGGGATGTTGCCCAGCGGGTCGGTGATGAGCAGCAGCAGGATGGTGGCGGAGCCGAAGGTGGTGATCATGGTTCAAGAGCCGGCGACCGGGCTGGCAGCGGCCATTGTGCGGCCGCGGCCTGCCACTGCGCCTGTGGGAGCGGGCTTGCCCGCGATGCGGCGTCAACTGGGGGTGAGGCGTCCTGTCGCGGGCAAGCCCGCTCCCACAGGGCTCAGGCGGCGTAGACCGAGGCCAGATCTTCGAAGCCCTTGATCTCGATCGGATTGCCGAACGGGTCGCGGAAGAACATCGTCCACTGCTCGCCCGGCTGGCCGGCAAAGCGCAGCTGCGGCTCGATCACGAAGGCGGTGCCAGCGGCCCGCAGCCGATCCGCCATCGCCTGCCAGTCGGCACGCTGCAGGATCAGGCCCAGGTGCGGCATCGGCACCAGGTGCTCGCCGACATGGCCGGTGTCGGTGGTCTTGAACGGCTCACCGAGATGCAGCGAAATCTGGTGGCCGAAGAAGTCGAAATCGACCCAGGTGTCGGTGCTGCGCCCCTCGCGGCAGCCCAGCACGCCGCCGTAGAAGGCGCGCGCGGCGTCGAGATCGGTGACGTGGTAGGCGAGGTGGAACAGGGCTTTCATGCCGGCAGGATAGCGCGGCTGGGGCGCCCCGCTCAGCCCAGCGGCGAGGGCCGGGGCGACACGCCCTGCGCGATGGCGGCCGCGTGCTGCGCCGCCTGCGCGCGGGCGTAGGCGGGGCGTTGCGTCAGCTGCTGCCAGTAGGCCGCCACGCTGCCCGGCAGCGGCTGCGGCAGGTCGATGAAGCTGGCCAGCATCACCGCATAGCCCACCGCCACGTCGGCGGCGGTGAAGCGACCGGCGCACAGGTGGGGGCGCCCATCGGCCAGCGCGGCCTCCAGCGCACGCAGGCGGCCGAGGAACCAGCGCGCGTAGTCGTGCGCCACCTGCGGCTGCTGCCGGTCGGGTGGCTCGAAGCGCGCATAGCGCAGCACCAGCGTCTGCGGAAAGGTCAGCGTGGCGTCGCTCATGTGCAGCCAGTTCAGGTAGGCGGCGTGATCGGGTTCGTGCGCGGCCACGTCCAGCCCGCCGGGGCTGTGGCGCGCGGCCAGGTACTGGCAGGTGGCGGCCGATTCGGTCAGGCGCACGCCGTCGTCCGCCGTCAGCAGCGGCACGGTGCCCAGCGGGTTCAGCGCCAGGTAATCCTTGGCCAGCGCGCGCGGCGGAAACGGCAGCATGCGCAGCTCATAGCGAAGGCCCAGCTCCTCCAGCATCCACAGCGTGCGGAACGAGCGCGCATCGACGCAGTGGTGCAGCGTGTAGCTCATGACGCGGTGCCTGGCTTCGACAGGGCGGCAATGCGCTGCGCCGTGTCGGGATCGTCGAAACAGCGCGTGGCCGCTGCCTGCTCGGCTTGCAGCGCCGCGGCCAGCGCGGCCGAACCGCCGATGAGCGCCTGCTTGAGCAGGCCCGTGGCCAGCGGCGAGCGCTCGGCCACGCTGCGCGCCAGCGCCATCGCGGTGTCCAGCATCTCATCGCGCGGCACCACGCGGTTCACCAGGCCCAGCGCGTGCAGGCGCTCGGCCGACAACCGTTCGCCCAGCACCAGCAGTTCCATGGTGCGCTGGTGGCCCAGCGCCTGCGGCAACAGGTGCGTCACGCCGCCGGTCACGAAGTGGCCCAGCTGCATCTCGGGGAAGAAGGCGACGAGGTCGTCGGCCGCCACCACCAGGTCGCAGTTCAGCAGCCATTCCAGCCCGCCGCCCACCGCATAGCCGTGCACCGCGCCGACGACCAGCTTGGGCCCGCCCACGATGGCGCGGGTGATGCGCTGGAACGCATCGGCCATGCGCGCGCCCAGGTCGGCGGCGGTGCCTTCGCCGGCGCCGTCCTTCAGGTCGGCCCCGGCGCAGAAGGCGCGGCCGGCGCCGGTGAGCACGATGGCGCGCGTGCCGGCGTCCTGCTGCGCCGCCTGCAGCGCGGCGTGCAGGTCGGTCAGCAGCGGCAGGCCGATGGCGTTCAGCCGCTCGGAGCGGTTCAGCGTGACGACGCTGACGGCGCCGTCGCGGTGCAGGGTGGCAAGGGGCATGGCGGGCGTGGCAGGGCTTACGATCAGATCATCTTGACACACGAGGAGACGCTTCCATGACCGCACCTGCCGTCGACTACAGCCGCTACCAGACGTTCAACATCACCCGCCGCGGTGCCAACAACGCCGTGCTCGATCTGCAGATGAAGGCCAAGAACGGCAAGCTGCCCACCGCCGCGCACGACGGCCACTGGGAACTGTCCGAAATCTGGCGCGACGTCGACCGCGACGACACCGTGCGCGCCGTGGTGTTGCGCGGCGAGGGCATGGGCTTCTCGGGCGGCGGCGACCTGGCGCTGGTGCAGGACATGGCGGCCGACTTCGAAGTGCGCACGCGCGTGTGGAAGGAAGCGCGCGACCTGGTCTACAACGTCATCAACTGCGACAAGCCGATCGTCAGCGCCATGCACGGCCCGGCCGTGGGTGCGGGGTTGGTGGCGGGCCTGCTGGCCGACATCTCCATCGCGGCCAAGAGCGCGAAGATCGTCGACGGCCACACGCGCCTGGGTGTGGCCGCGGGCGACCACGCCGCCATCTGCTGGCCGCTGCTGTGCGGCATGGCCAAGGCCAAGTACTACCTGATGCTGTGCGAGACCGTGACCGGCGAAGAGGCCGAGCGCATCGGCCTGGTGTCGCTGGCGGTCGAAGACGACCAGCTGTTCGACAAAGCCTACGAAGTGGCCGACAAGCTGGCCGCCGGCAGCACCACCGCCATCCGCTGGACCAAGTACTCGCTCAACAACTGGTACCGCCAGGCGGGCCCGAGCTTCGACACCTCGCTGGCGCTCGAATTCATGGGCTTCGCCGGGCCGGATGTGCAGGAAGGCGTGGCCAGCCTGCGCGAGCGGCGGGCGCCGAAGTATTGAAGCGTGGCATCATGGATACTCCCATGATAGACCGCCTCTAGCGCCCGATAGACGGGCGCTGACAACACATACTCCCTTGTATCGGATGAAGGTCAGCCCTTCGTCCGCGCCATCAGCGCCTCTGTATTGGCCTTGCGATCGGCGTTCACCTGCTGCACGCTGGGCCGCCCGCCCAGGCGCTTCAGGTAGTCCTTTGCCGGCAGGTCGGCCAGCAGGTCCTGGCCGTAGATGATCCTGGTGGCGCTGCTGACCAGCGGCAGGTGCACGGCGGCGGCACAGTCGGCCAGGGTGAAGTCGCTGCCGGCGATGTAGGGGCTGAACTTGGCCAGTTGGCCGAAGGCGGCGATGTTCTTTTCCAGCTGCGGGCGAATCTTCTCCTTGGCCGCGTCGCTCACCTTGCCGCCGAAGAAGGCCTCGGGGTACAGGTTGCGTGCCACCAGCTCCAGGTGCAGCTCGATGTAGCGCAGCAGCTCGCGCACCTTGGCCGCCTGGTAGGGGCTGGCGGGCATCAGCGGCCTTTCGGGGTAGCGGTCTTCCACGTATTCGAGGATCACGGTCGATTCGCTCAGCGGCCCTTCGTCGGTGATGGCGTAGGGCACCTTGCCCAGCGGCGTGGCGGCGGGGTCGGTCTCGCCCAGCCAGGCCAGCACTTCCTCGAACGGCACGCCTTTCTCCAGCAGCGCGAGCTTGACCTTGTTGTAGTAGTTGCTGGCGGCAAAGCCGCAGAGCTTGAGCATGGGTGTCTCCGGGTGGCAAGTTGGGCGATCGGGCGCCGCCGTCCAGGCGGCGCGCGCCCCCGCAGCTTAGCGCGCACGGCCGGCGCTTCATGTCGCGCAACCGACCGCGCGGCGCCTGGCCCATAATCAGCCCGTGATGGAACCCCTGCGCCGCGCCCACCACCTTGCCCGCCTCGTGCTGGCGTGGCTCGCGCTGGCCGTGGGCGTGGCGGCGGCGGCGCCGCTGGTCCATCCGCAGGCCATAGAGCTGGTCTGCGGCGCCGCCGGCCAGATCAAGGCCGTGGTGCACACCGACGACGGCGCGGTGGAACTGGGCAGCGCCCACCTCGACTGCGCGCTGTGCCTTGTCGCCTCGGCCCCGCCGCCGGCGCCGTTCGTGGCGCCGCAGCCGCCGCAGGTGCCGGCGCTGGCCTGGGCCACCGTCGATCTTCGCCTGCTGCCGCTGGCCGCGGCCCTGCCGTGGCAGGCGCGCGCGCCACCGCTGCCCTCCTGATCGCTATTGTTTTTGTAGCTGTCCGCGCTTGATGAACAAGCGCTGGCGCCTCATTTCATTCAGCATTTGCAGGAGGGCAGCATGCCCCTATCCAAGGTTCTCAACCCGCCGCGCCGTACCGCGCTGGCGCGCCTTTCGGGTGTGGCGCTGGCCGCACTCGGCGGCGCGGCGCTCTCGGCCTGCGACCAACTGGGCCAGGCCACCGGCCAGCAGCCCAGCTTTCGCGGCATCGACATCACCGGCGCCCCCTACGGCCGCGACTTCCGCCTGACCGACGTGGACGGCCAGGAGCGCACGCTGGCCGACTACCGCGGCAAGCTGGTGCTGCTGTACTTCGGCTTCGTGCAGTGCCCCGACGTGTGCCCCACCGCGCTGACCCGCGCGGTGGAAACGAAGCGCCTGCTCGGCCCCGACGGCGACCAGCTGCAGGTGATCTTCGTCACCGTCGATCCCGAGCGCGACACGCCCGAGATCCTGCGCGAGTACATGGCCGCCTTCGACCCCAGCTTCGTCGCCCTGCGCGGCGATGCCCAGCGCCTGAAGGAAACCGCCGCCGAGTTCAAGGTGTTTTACCGGCAGGTGCCCACCGGCAGCAGCTACACCATGGACCACACCGCGCTGTCTTACGTGTTCGACACGCAGGGCCGCCTGCGCCTGGCGCTCAAGCATGAGCAGACGGCCGAGGACTACGCGCACGACATTGCCCTGCTGGCACGGCAGTAAATGCCTGCCGCATGGCGCTCATTCACTTTTTTTGACAGGAATTTTCGACATGAAACGCATCGCTTTTGCCCTGGCCAGCCTGAGCCTGGCCGCCGCCGCCCACGCGCAAGTCACCGTCTCCGACCCGTGGGTGCGCGCCACCGTGCCGCAGCAGAAGGCCACCGGCCTGTTCATGCACATCGACGCCGCGCAGGACGTCAAGCTCGTCGCCGGCCAGTCGCCCGTGGCCGGCGTGGTCGAGATCCACGAGATGGTGATGGAGGGCGACGTGATGAAGATGCGCGAAATCCCCGGCGGGCTGGAGATCGCCAAGGGCCGCACCATGAGCCTCAAGCCCGGTGGCTACCACGTCATGCTGATGGACCTGAAGCAGCAGATCAAGGGCGGCGACACCGTGCCCGTGACGCTGACCTTCGAGGAGATCGGCAGCAAGAAGCGCTTCACGCAGGAGGTGAAGGCTCCCGTCACCGCGCTCGGCGCCGGCAATGCCGCACCCACCGCCATGCAGCACGGCAAGCACTGATGCGCCCGCGCAAGGAGCACACCGCCATGACCACGCTGCCCAAGCTGTCCATTCCCGCCGCCGCGCTGGCCGCCCTGCTGCTGGCCGGCTGCGCGCAGCCCGCGCCCCCGGCCAAATCCGCGGCGCCCGCCGCAGCTGCCGTGCCAGCGCTGCCGGCCGCGGCCCTGGGCAAGTCCGTGCCGGGCGATGCGGCACTGCCCATCGCCGAGCTGATGCCGCTGACCATGCGCTACGAGGCCGACCTGAAGCTCACGCCCGAGCAGATCAAGGCCATCACCGCCTACCGCGAGGCCAACATGCCCAAGCGCATCGCCGGGCAGAAGAACATCCTGGCGCTGCGCGGCCAGCTGCGCGCGGCCATGCTGTCGGGCCAGCCCAAGGGTGATCTGATGCGCCAGGTATCGCAGGCCGAGCTGGACCACATGCAGGCGCGCGAGCGCTGCGTGGTGTTCATGCGCACTACGCTGACGCCCGAGCAGTACACGCAGCTCATCCAGCGCTACCTGGACGGCCTGCGCTGACCCACGCGCCCCGCTCGGGGCGCAGGCCATGAAGCACAGGCGGGCGGCGCGCCGGGCCGTGGCCTGGCACGCCGCCCGTGCGCATGGGGGCTGCGCCGCCCGGGCATCGCGCGTCGCCTGCTTGCGGTAAGCTGGCGCCACGTCCGGCCAACCCAGGAGCCTTCTCATGAGCGACTCTTCCGCGTTCGACTTCGGCAAGTTCATCCCCGGCTTCGACTTTCTGCAGAACCTGGCCGCCAGCGGCAAGGGCGCGGCCGGGCCGGTGGGTGGGCTGCACAACTGGGTGGCACCCACCGTCAGCGTCGACGAACTCGACAAGCGCATCCAGGAGCTGAAGGCCGTGCTGTTCTGGCTGGAGCAGAATGGCACCGCGCTCAAGGCCACCATCCAGGCGCTGGAAGTGCAGAAGATGACCCTGGCCACGCTGCAGGGCATGAACCTGAGCATGGCCGAAGTGGCCAGGGCCTTCACCCTGCCCACGCAGGGCACGCCCGCCGCCGCACCGTCCCCCGCCGCCACGCCCGAGCACTGGCCCTTCGCCGCGGCACCCGCGCCGCAACCCGCTGCCGCGCCAACGCCCGCCGCCGAGCCGGAGCCACAGCCCGAGCCCACGCCCGAACCCGAGCCACCCGCCGCCGCCGCACCCAAGGCCGCGCCCGCCCGCAAGCGCCCGCCACCCGCCGCCGCGCCCGCACCAGCCGCCGCCGGCCTGGCCGACCCCATGCAGTGGTGGGGCGCGCTGACCCAGCAGTTCCAGCAGATCGCCGCCAATGCCATGCGCGACGCCACGCCGCCCGCCACCACGGCGCCGGGTGCTTCTGATTCAATAGCTGCTGGCGAAGAAGGGACGGGCGCTACAGCCCAAGAAGACTCTCAAAAGAAACCCGCCACCAAGCGCCCGGCGAAGAAGGCTGCCAAGAAGGCCAGCGCCCCCGCCGCACGCAAGGCCCCGGCCAAGAAAGCCGCAGCCAAGAAAACCGCGGCCCGCAAGAAGCCCGCAGCCAAGCCCGCGCCCGCCAAACCCGCCGCTGCCGGCTGGCCGCTGCCCCCGCCCTTCAAGTTCGGGCGCTGAGCGCGCGCGCTGCCTTGCCCCGCCGCGATCACCTCTCAGAATTGTGGGAGCGGGCTTGCCCGCGATGCA
>RRZU010169710.1_pt1 | contig 17043 bp, 13 predicted proteins | sample 2165561 | NCBI WGS metagenome assembly RRZU01 (sample SAMN10456909, study PRJNA506462) | wastewater metagenome | isolation source: wastewater sludge | place: USA: Moscow, Idaho | reverse complement strand
TCTCTAATATTTATTGTAATTTCTCTAGTGTCAATACCTTCAATAGCAACTACCTTATTTTCCACAAGAAAATCTTTTATAGAACGTTCCGACATAAAATTTGAATCTATATCTGAAACTTTTTTTACTACAAATCCTCTTGCACTTACTTTACCTGATTCAGAATATAATTTATTTACCCCATAATTACCTATTAAAGGATATGTCATTGTTATAATTTGTCCTGCATATGATGGATCAGTAAGTATTTCTTGGTATCCTACCATTGATGTATTAAAAACTAACTCTCCAACATTAATACCTTCAAATCCTATACTTTTTCCTTTAAATATTTCCCCAGATTCTAAATATAAAAATCCCATTTTTTCTCCTCTCATCTATATTCATACCATGTAATTTTTTACTAGCTTCTATAATCAGCATTTATTCTTACATAATCATAACTTAGATCACAGCCCCATGCCAATGCTTCATAAACTCCATCATGTAAGTCAATTATTATTTCAACTTTTTCTCCTTTTAAAATTTCTGTTGCATACTCTTCACTGAATTCTATTCCTGATCCATTTTTTGCCACCTGTATAATATCATTTCCACTTTTAAGAAATATCTCAACTTTATCCACTATTAACTCAGCTCCTGAATAACCAACAGCACATAATATTCTTCCCCAGTTTGCATCAGAACCAAATATAGCTGTCTTTACCAAACTTGATATAACTACTGCTTTTGCTGACTTCTTTGCATCAATAATAGATCTTGCATTTTTTACATTTACTTCTATTAATTTAGTTGCTCCTTCTCCATCCTTTGCTATAAGCATAGCTAACTCTTTATTAACGTATTCAAGCGCTTCTTTAAATTTCTTTGTATTACTATCATTTTCATCAACTAGTTTATCATTATTAGCAAGTCCATTTGCAATTACTACACCCATATCATTTGTACTTGTATCTCCATCAACTGAAACCATATTATATGTATTATCAACAATTTGTTTAAATAACTTTTCCAATAAATATTTATCTATACTAACATCTGTTACAACAACTCCTAGCATTGTTCCCATATTTGGATGAATCATACCAGAACCCTTTGACATTCCAGCTATTTTAATTTTTTTACCATCTAATTCAATCTCAACACAAATTGTTTTAGGAAATGTATCTGTTGTCATAATTGCTTCAGCTGCATCAATACCTGAATTTTCATCTAACTTTTTAACTATTGAGTCTATTCCACTTTCCATTGTATCCATATTTAATTGCACACCTATAACACCTGTTGAATGAACTAACACATCTTTCTTGTTTAATCCTAATTTATTTGCCACAATTTCAGATGTTTTTAAGGCATTAATATATCCTTGCTCTCCAGTGCAAGCATTAGCATTTCCACTATTTATTATGATTGCTTGTGTATTATCATTTTTTATATGCTCCATATCTAAAATTAAAGGTGCTGCCTTAACTAAATTCAATGTGAATACAGCTGTTGCAACCGACGGTACTTGACTATAAATTAATGCTAAATCTTTTTTCCCACTTTTTTTAAATCCCGCAGATATTCCCGCTGCCATAAACCCTTGAACATCAGTTATTGTTCCATTTTTTATAATATTCATATATCCTCCATTTTCTATAATTATTTTATACATACATCGATAATAAATTAAGCCCTTCATATTCATCAAATTCAAACATTATATTCATGCTTTGAACAGCTTGACCACCTGCTCCTTTAATTAAATTATCAATTACAGAAACAACTACAATATTTCCACTATCTTTATCATATCTAACACTTATTTCACATATATTAGTATTTTTTACATTTTTAATTTCAGGTAAATCATCTGTTACTCTAACAAAATATGAATTTTTATAAAAATCTTTGTAGATGTCTATTATATCACTCTCTAATAGATCATTTAATTCATCAGTTTTTTCATTTTTTATATCTAAATAAATTGTTGATAATATCCCTCTATTAATTGGTAATAAATGTGGAGTAAATACTAAATTTATATCTGCCTCACCTAATTTGTCCAATTCTTGTTTAATTTCTGGTGTATGCCTATGTTTTAATATATTATAAGCTTTAAAACTTTCATTAACTTCAGTAAATAATGTTGCTATATTTAAACTTCTACCTGCTCCAGATACACCAGATTTAGAATCTACTATTATCTTTCTTGTATTTATTAATTTATTTTTTAATAATGGTGCTATTCCTAATATTGCAGATGTTGGATAACATCCAGGCGACGCTACTATCCTAGCTTTCTTTATGTCATTTTTATATAATTCAGGAAGTCCATACACTGCTTCGTTATTTATTTCTGGAAAATTATGCTTTACTTTGTACCATTTTTCATAATTTTCAGAATCGTCTAATCTAAAATCTGCTCCTAAATCAATTACTTTAACATTGTTATCTAAAGCTTTTTTTGCTAATTTCTCTGACATTCCATGTGGTAATGCTAAAAATAATACATCTACTTTACCAATATTTTCTTCTACATTTTCCATAGAAATTAATTTTTTAGAATAATATTTTTTATAATTTGTGTATATCTCAGAAATATCTTCATTACTATAAGAATTTGATGATATAAATTCTATCTCTACTTTTTTATGTTGATTTAATATCCATAAAAGTTGCTGTCCAGCATATCCTGTAGCACCTACTATTCCAGCCTTTATCATATTATTACCTCCCAATTTTATTTTTATAATTTTATTAAAAAAACCTAGTGATATAACTTTTTTATCACTAGGTAGTATATGATTTCATTTCTTAAATAATAAAAAAGTCTGCTCAATGTCACAGACTTTTTTAATTCTACAAATATATTTCCATAGGAAAAAATGTCTATAATTAGTGACAAAGGATCGAATTATTAAATTGTTTTTTTAATCTTCTATCCCTTATCCTTTTAATCATTTTCATTTTTCTCCTCCTTTTTTGTATTATATATTCATTGTAGCAAATTATCCAAAATAAATCAATTAATTTAATATATTTATTTTTTATGTGCTCATTAATTTTATAAATGTTACTTCGATTCTCAGTTCAAATTATTTTAAAATTGATGCTCCTCAACTTTCACATCATTCTTTACCTCATTATTTTCTTTAATAATAGATGGTTTTATTAAATTTCTTACTTCATCTCCTGTTATAGTTTCCTTCTCTAACAGTAAATTTGCAATTGCATCTAACTTATCTCTATTATTTTTAAGTACTTCTAACGTATGCTCATATTCTTTCTTAAGCATTTTTCTTACTTCTAAATCAATTTCTCTTGATGTTTCATCACTAATATTAGGTATCCAGTTATAATTTGTGTCATCACTTGCTTCTAAATTAACAGGTCCAAATTCATTATTCATTCCAACTTTTGTAACATACACTTTTGCTAACTGTGTTGCTCTTTTAATATCACTATAAGCTCCTGTACTAACATCATCTAATACTAATTCTTCAGATGCTCGTCCACCAAATAGCACTCTAATCTCAGCAATGATATCTTTACTTCCTGTAACTAATTTTTCTTCTGGCAATGGCATCATATAACCACCTGCATTACCTCTTGGAATTATAGTTACTTTATGAACTGGATCTGCACCCTCTGTTACTTCAGTCATTAATGCATGTCCAGCTTCATGATATGCTAATAATTTTTTTTCTTCAGGTCTTATTATTTTTGATTTTTGACCTAGTCCCATTCCGATTTTGTCTACAGCTTCATCTAAATCCTTCATCTGTATGATTTCTCTTGAGTCTCTTGCTGCTAATATTGCTGCTTCATTCAATAAATTTTCTAGATCAGCACCAACAAATCCTGGAGTAATCTTTGCTATATCTTCTAAATTCACATCACTTGCAAATTTTTTATTTTTTGAATGAACTTTTAATATGTCAACTCTTCCCTTCATATCCGGCGCGTCAACTGTTACTCTTCTATCAAATCTACCAGGTCTCAATAATGCCGGATCCAATACATCATCTCTATTTGTTGCTGCTATAACTATTATATTATCTTCCTCTTCAAATCCATCCATTTCAACTAACAACTGATTTAATGTTTGATCTGAGCCACCTTCACCACCTGTTCTTCCAGAAGCTCTCTTTCTACCAACGGAATCTATTTCATCTATAAATATTATTGATGGCTTATTCTTCTTTGCTTTTTCAAATAAATCTCTAACTCTTGATGCTCCTACTCCAACAAACATTTCATCAAACTCAGAACCAGCAATACTAAAGAATGATGCTCCAGATTCACCAGCTACGGCCTTAGCTAATAATGTTTTACCTGTCCCTGGCCTACCTAACAACAATACACCTTTAGGTATTCTAGCTCCAGCTCTTGTAAATTTATCAGAATTCTTTAAAAATTCTACTACTTCCTTTAATTCTTCCTTAGCTTCATCAACTCCAGCAACATCATCAAATGTTACATTTGGTTTATTTTCAACTTTATCAGTTCTTGCCTTTCCAAAACTAAATATCTGACCTGGCCCACCTTGACCACCAGACATCTTTCTAGAAAGAAATATAAATGCTCCAACTAATAAAATAATTGGTAAAAATTGAAACACAATCATCCAAAACAATGTAGATCCAGATGGTTCAAGAGCTTCAACTTTTACATTTTTAGATGCAGCAACAGTCATTAAATTTGTGTCATCTCCTATTCTTTCTGTTATTTTTCTAGTAGAATATTCTATTTTTTTATTTTTCTCAACTATTATTGCTGTAATTTTATCATCTTTTTCTTTTATATCTTTAATTTCTCCAGAATTAATTTTTGAAATAAAATCTGTGTAACTTATTACTCTTTTTTCTTGTAAATATGAATTCATATTTCCTGATAATATATAAAAAACAAATACTAAGGACAATATCATCATAAATATTCTAAATGAATTAAAAGGGCTTTTTTTATCTCCTGATTGTTTATTTGATTTACTAAGCTCTTCTAATCTTTTCCTAATTCTTTCCTGTTTTTCTTTATCGTCCATTATTCCTCCTAATAATTAGAACTTTATCTAAAGTCTCGCATTCAGTAAAATCCTTTATTCTGCTTATTTTTTTTGAGTGGGCTAGTTCACCAACTGCTATTATTTCATTAACTACATTATTATACATATTTTTATATACAATTTCAATAACTGGTACACATTCTCTCTCCCATTTAACTATCTTTTTATCAATAAATATTTTTTTCAAAGATTTGTGACCTAGTGATTGTAACTCTATTTTATCACCATTTTGCTTTTTCCTTACTATTATTTCATTTTCATCTCCAAATATTTTAGATGAAATCAGATATATATCTGAATAATTATCAAATATTTCTTTACTAAAATTCTCAAATTCCAATACTTTAACATCATATTTACAACTACTATCATTATTATTATATCTTATAATAAACTCTCCATACTCTTTGAATAATAATTTATCATTTGAAAGATTTATTGTTTTAGATCCTTCTGAATACATAAGCTGTTTTATGAGTTTTATTTTTTCTTTATTTATTTCAATATTATTTTCTTCTAAATACTTTACTATCACTTTATTTTGAAAATGACTAGCTTCATTCAATAATTCTTTTATAGAAAGTCTATTTTCAGATATAATTTTATTTTGTATATCATGCAATTTACTTTGTTCTTTTATATCTTCATTTCTAGAAATTTCATCTATAATATTTATAATTTTCTCTCTAAATCTAGGATTTATCTTATCAAAATGTGGAAAAATCTCATTTCTTATTATATTTCTAGAATAGGAATTATCTTTATTTGTGTAATCTATTAAAAATTCTTCATTATTATTTTTTAATTCATTTAGTATATATGACTTCTCAAGTTTTAAAATAGGTCTTATTAAATCATCTCTCATTAATGGTATACTTTTCAATCCATTTAGAGATGTACCTCTTATTAGTCTAAATAAAAATGTTTCAACATTATCATCAAGATTATGACCCGTTGCAATTTTTGTATATTTGTACGCCATTTTAATATCTGATATTTTTTCATACCTAAGCTCTCTTGCTGCCATTTCCATAGAAAGCTTTTTATTTTTTGAATAACCTTTTACATCCACACTCTCTATATATAACTCAACATTATTTAAAGTAGAAAATTTACTAACAAATTCAATGTCTTTATCTATATCTTCACGAATATTATGATTTACATATACAATTCCTATTTGTAAATTATACTTGTATCTTATATTGTCCAACACATGAAACAAAAAAACTGAATCTGGTCCACCTGAAAAAGCAACTAATACTTTATCATTTTTCTCTATCATTTTATTATTATTTATAAACTCTTCGATTTCATTCATACGTTTTAAATTTAACATTTATTCATCCTCTATAATTTTACATTATTAATAATTAAATTTTACTATATCTGTATATAATTATTATTATTTCAATTGGCCAGTCTCCCTTCTTTTACGTAAATGCTCATCATGTGTCTTTGAATAATACGTATTACCTTTATACATAAAAAAGAATAAATCATCACTAATTTCAGGATTTACAACTGCTTTAAAGGTACTTAGAGCTGGACTACCAATTGGTGTTGGTGGTAAACCTTTAAATTTATAAGAGTTAAATGGTGAATTAGATGTTTTTAGTTCTTCTCTCGTTGCAGGTCTACCTAATCCATATTTAAGTGTTGCATCTGACTCTAATCGCATTCCAACTTGTAGTCTTTTTATAAAAACTCCTGCAACTTTAGCTTTATCTTCCTCTTTAGATACTTCTTTCTCTACAATTGAAGCTAGTATAAGGTTTTTATAAAATTTATCCTTATCTTTATATTTATCCACAGGATAATTTTCTAAAAAAGTATTAAAAATTCTATTTATGACATCTTCTGGTAAAACACCTTTACTAAATATGTACGTATCTGGAAAAAAGTAACCTTCAAAATCTCCTTTTTTATGTGGGTATGGAAATTCTTTCTTATTTAATATCTCTATTATTTGTTCTTTAGAACCTATTCCCATAGATACCATTCTGTCAATAACTTGTGACTGAGTAAATCCTTCAGGTATTGTTAATTTTATTCCATCGATATCGCTTGTGATTATTCTATTAATTATCTCATATTTACTCATCTTACCATTAAATTTATAGTTTCCAACTTTTATTTTTGAAGCTTGACCAGTTAACTTAAAATATATCCTATCTACTATTGTATAATCTATTCCCAAATCTTTATATACTTCTAGAAATGTTTCATTTTTATTAACTACAATCTTTCTATTATCAAACTTATTAGTTGGTAATAAAAATGTTATAATAAAAATAATAAAAGACAAGAGTAGAATCCCAATAAATATACTAAATCCTATCAATATTTTCTTCATATTTCTCCTTATTAAGTCTTTATTTAATATAATATTTCATTTACATTTGTTTTATCTTATAAAATTCTGTACTATCTATTATTTTTTGTAATTCATCAGACATTATAACCTTCTCTATTTTCTCATCCTTATTCCTTGATAATACTCTAGTAGTGAAACTTCCATCATTCTCTTCAAATCTTATTATCATATGTGAATATTCAAGCTGAGTACCATCTTCTAAGTTTAATCCATCAAAAAACAATATTTTATTTTTTGAACTTAAAAAATATTTTTTATGTTGCCTCAAGTAGACTTCTCCTTTTTCCTCCTCTATCCAAGCTCTAACTTTTGATGATATCCATTTTTTTGATTCTTCATCATAATAACTTGTTTCTATTTTATAACCCAAACTTTCTTTTTTAAAATCATAATAGAAATTAGTTTTTTCTTTTTCTAATGAACTTGTACTATATATTACGTACCACTTCCCATAAGAACTTGGCACATAAAATTTTATTTCAGGATTTACTTTTTTATCTATTTTATTTATTATCTTTACAATCTTACTTGGCTCTTTATTGTCACTTTCAGCATCAGAATCAGTTTTATCAACTTCTGCAAATATCCATGCTGAAATCAATATGTTTATTAAAAATAAAATCCATTTTCTCATGTTTATCTCCTCATATATTTCCTTTTTTTACAACAAGCAATTATAACATATTTAATGCCTTAAATAAAGGAGTATTATTTGACTTAATAGATTCTATTTGTTATTATTGTCTATAGAATGTACTATTCTTTTATAATTATAAAATGGAGGTAAATAAATGAAAAAATATGTGTTAATTTTATTTACATTTTTTCTTTTGTTTTCTTGTAATGAAAAGCAAAAAGAAGTAACTAAAGACAATAAAACTAAAGCACAAAAGACGAAAAAACCAGAAAAAAACATTACTATTACTGCTGTCGGTGACATAATGTTAGGTAGTAACTATCCAAGTAGCTCTCTTTTACCACAAGGCGACTCAAATATTTTAAAAGAAACTTCTGATATTTTAAAAGATTCTGATATTACATTTGGAAATCTAGAAGGAACTCTATTTGATAACGGTGGTTCACCAAAAGCATGTGGCAATTCATCGGCTTGTTATGTATTTAGAATGCCATCAAAATATGGTGAATATTTATCAGAATCTGGTTTTGATTTTATGAGTATAGCTAATAATCATAATGGTGATTTTGGATTAGAGGGTCGTATTCAAACAATGAAAAATCTTGATAAATTAAATATTAAGTATGCAGGCTTGAAAGATAAAGCTGAATATTCTTTTATTGAAAAAGATGGGATTAAATATGGGTTTGTTGCATTTGCACCAAACAATGGAACAGTTAACATTAATGATTTGGAGTATGCAAAATCACTTATAAAAAAAGTTAAATCTCAATGTGATATATTAATTGTGTCTTTTCATGGTGGTGCAGAAGGTAATCAACATCAACATGTTACAAAAGAAAATGAAATTTTCTATGGAGAAAATAGATCTAATGTATATGAATTTGCTCATGTTGCCATAGATTCTGGGGCTGATATTATTTTTGGTCAAGGTCCTCACGTAACACGTGCAATAGAATTATATAAAAATAAATTTATTTCATATAGTGCTGGTAATTTTGCTACATTTGGTAAATTCAATTTATCTGGCCCAAGTGGAATTGCACCTATATTTAAGATTACTCTTAATAATAATGGTGATTTTCAAAGTGGAAAGATAATTCCAACATATCAAACAAAAGGTGGACTAGGACCTAAAATAGATCCAAATAAGTTTGTTATAAAAAAAATAATAGAACTAAACTCAGCTGATTTTCCTAAAGGTAATGGATTAAATGTCTCAAATGATGGAATAATAAGTAAAAAGTAATATGTATTATAAAATGGCTTGAACTATAACAATATAGTAACAAGCCATTTTTATATTTGAGCAGTATTTTTATATATCCAAATCTAAATCCATATTATCATCAAGATTAAAATCATCATCATGTAAATGAACAACTTCCAGAGCTTTTTCATAATTTGTAGATTTTTTAGAGAAAAAGTCATGTTGTGTTGTTTCTACATTTAATCCATTTAAAACTATTGGATTTACTTCTTTTATTTCAAATTCTTCTGGGAATCCTAAATTCATAAGTGCTTTATTCGCATTATATCTTATATATTCTTTAACATCTCCTGTTAGTGAAATTTCACCATATACTTCATCAGTATATTTAGCTTCATTTTCATACAATTCATGCATTAAGTCTAACATCTCTTTTCTCACACTAGCTTTTTCTTCTTCAGAAAATTTAGCAAAAATCTCTTGTGATAATAAACCGACAAATACACCATGAATAGATTCATCAGCTATAATTTTTTTAATTATATCTGCTGATGCAACCATTTGCCCTTGACCTGATAGCCATAATGGCAGGAAAAATCCAGTATAAAATAAATATGATTCCAAAAATACTGATGCAACTAATGCCATATACACATCTCTTTTAGAAGCATTTGGATTTTCTAATTTTTGATAATAACCGTCTATTCTTTTTGCTTTGTATTGCAAATGTTCATTCTCTTTTACCCATGAAAATATCTCATTGATTTCTGGTGTTGATGCAACCGTTGTAAATATTGTTGAATATGACTTCGCATGAATTGTTTCCATCATACACATAAATGATAGCACTGACTTGCATTGTAATGATTCCATATGATCAATTACTTTAGGCATACCAGTATGACTTTGCAATGTATCTAAAAGTGTAAGTCCACCTAATACTTTTTTATATGCTTCTTTCATCTCAGGTTCTAATGAATTCCAAGAATCTATATCTTTTGATGGTATATACTCCGTATCAATCCAAAATTGCTTTAGATTTTGTTCCCAAAACATTTCAACATAGTCATTATCTAATGTATTCCAATTCACTGCTTCATAAACTTCTTTAACAGCCATTATTTATCCTCCAAAAATTGTAATTTATTATTTTAATTTTTTACTATACTGAACATGTTACACATTCATCAATTAATGTTTTTCTAGTTCTAGTATAATATAATGCTTTTAATCCTAATTTGTGTGCATACATATATAATTTTGCTAAATCTCTTGTTGTATCAGTACCTTTAGTGTGAAGTATCACTGATATTCCTTGATCAACATGTCGCTGTATAACAGACATTAATTTCAATATATTCACTTGATCCATATCATAAGCAGATTTATAAAAAAAGTAATTATCATTTGTTAAATAAGGCATAGGATAAAATGTTGTACTATCTCCATACTCTCTAACCTCTATTGTATCAACAATCGGCATAACAGAAGCTGTTGAACTCATGATATATGATGTTGACTGATTTGGTGCTATAGCCATTCTATAGGCATTATACACACCATGTTCCATAACATTATTTTTTAATTTTTCCCAATCTTCAGGTGTTGGTATATGAATACCCTCAAATAATTCCCTTACTTTTTCAGTTTTAGGTAGATATTCATTTTTAATATATTTATTAAAATAATTACCATTAGCATATTCTGATTTGTCAAAATCTTTAAATACTTCTCCTTTTTCTATAGCAATCTCCATAGATCTTTCCAAAGAATAATAATTTACCATCATAAAGAAAACATTGCAAAAGTCTAATGCTTCTTTACTCTCATACATAATATAGTTTTTAGCAAGAAATCCATGTAAGTTCATCGCACCCAATCCAATACTATGCAATTCTTCATTTGCTTTTTTTACTGATGGAACAATTGCTATATTTGTTAAATCCGATACTGTAGATAGTGAATCAACTGCAGCTTTAACAGCTTCTTTAATTCTTTTATTCTCCATTACAGTAACAATATTTAGTGATCCTAAATTACAAGAAATACCTCTTCTTATTATATCTTCTTCATAATATGGATTAATTTCAGATACTTCTGATAGTTGCATTATTTCTGTACATAAGTTTGAAAATTTTACTGACCCAATTTCTTTCAATGCATGCTCTTTGTTAGCATTATCTTTGAAAAATAAGTAAGGATATCCACTCTCTTTTTGAGTTTGAGCAATCTTTACAAGTAGATCTCTAGGATTTATTCTTTTCTTTTTAACATTTGGATTATCAACCAATTTCTCATACATTTCATTCATGTCCATTTCATCCAAAGGAATTCCATACTCCAAATACACTGTGTGTGGATAGAATATATAACATGGTTCATCTTGTGTTGCTAGTTCCATAAATTTATCTGGAATAATCACACCTATAGACAATGACTTTATTCTTATTTTTTCATCAACATTTATTTTTTTACAATCTAAAAATTCATTAATATCAGCATGAAAGACATTCAAATAAACTGCTCCTGCTCCTGCTCTTTGCCCAAGTTGATTAGCATAAGAAAATATATCTTCTAGTATTTTCATTATAGGAAGAACTCCACTAGCTCTACCTTCAACTCCTTTAATTGCTTCTCCTCTAGCTCTTAATTTTGATAAATTAAGTGCAACACCTCCTCCAATAGAAGAAAGTTTCATAGATGAGTCAAAAGCATATCCTATACCACTCAAGTTATCTCCTATTTCATCTAAAAAACAAGAAACTAATTCACCTGATCTTTTCTTCCCAGAATTTAAAAATGTTGGTGTAGCTGGTTGATATTCTTGATTTATTAACATTTCTGCATATTCTAAAGCTTTTGAGGTATTACCTTGTGCTAAATAAAGAGAAACTACTGCTATTCTATCTTCATATCTTTCCAGAAATTTCTCACCACTGTCATCTCTTAATGCATAGCTTTGATAAAATTTTGATGCACTCATATATGATGGAAATCTAAATTTTTTACCATAGACTAACTCAAATACACTCTTTATTTCCTCAATTGTATACATTTTATAAAAATCTATGTAATAATCATTTTTGATTAAATAATCCATTTTTTCTTTTAAATTATGAAAGAATACTGTATTTTTATTAACATAATCAACAAAATAGGAATACACTGCTTCTTTATCTTTATCTAATTGAAATTCATCATTCTTTTTTATCATTATTTCATTATTAAGAAATATCCATTTTTTACTTATTTTTGACATTGCTAAACTCACTTTCTTATTTTATTTTATTTCCAATTTTCTACTTCATTAATGAAATATTCAATTTCATTAATTTTTCCAGATAATTCAAATTTCATGATTTTTTTTGTACCATACTCTTCATTTAACTTATCTATTGCTATACCAAATAATGGGCCCCAATTCATATTTCCACTTGAACTAACTGATAATATTTTATCTCTATTAGACTTAGACTTCATAAATTCATATGTTACATCTGGGACTACACCAAAATTTGTTGTATAAGTCACTAAATGTCCTTCGTATTCAATAGTAAGAGTTTTTTCTATTTTTATATACTCCCATTTAGGTCTTAAAGCTCTTAATTTATCTATAAATTTTTCCACATTGCCAGTTCTAGAATCATAATATATTATCATACCTAATCCCTTCTACATCATTTCTACTATTTCTCTCAATTCATCTGGTTTAAACCCTATTGTTCTCTTTATTTCATTTTCATTTTCTAAAACGATAACTGTTGGAACAGTTCTAATTTTATATTTTACAGCTTTTTCTGGATTATCAAAAGGATTTACTTTTTCATATTTAATACCCGTCTTATCTAATAATTCTGATACCATCATACATGGATTACAATCATCTTTTTCAAATTTAATAATTTTTCTCATTATATATCCTCCTTTATTATCATTCTCAATAAATGCCTTGATAGAGTTTATTAACAAAACACAATATATTGTGTTTAAAAACTAAATAGTGCCTAGTATATAGTATACTTGGATTTTTATTCTTTTTCAAGTATTATATTCTTCATTATAATTTATTTTATATAAAAAATTCCATAATAACTAGTTTTTACTACTTTATTTGAATATATATATTTTTTATATACTTAATTATTTTAAAAACAAATTATAATCTTACTAATTTAAAAGTATTTTCTAAGAATTATGTAATACAATTAGTATTGATAACAAAGTTAAACTTTTTTCATAAAACTATAAAACAGCTTTGCCAGAGGCTGTTTTTTAATATATAAATTATTTATAAGCAAAAAAGACTGCTCAAAAAATCAATTTTTGAGACAGTCTCTCTTTATTTATTATTTAAATACAATTCAATTAAAAAATTTCTTCACTTTATCAAGAAATGATTTTGATTTACTGTAGTTTTTATCACCTAATGAATCCTCAAATTTTCTTAATAAATCTTTTTGCTTTGAAGTTAAATTTGTCGGTGTCTCTACTTTTATTGTTAGTATTTCAGAACCTCTATGAGAGCCATATTTTATCCCTTTATCTTTTAATCGTAAAATTTTTCCACTTTGAGTTCCTTCAGAAATTTTTATTTTTGTTTTTCCTTCCAATGTTGGCACTTCAACTTCACCACCAAGTATTGCAGTTGTCATATTAACAGGAATATCACAATAAATATCATGATCATTTCGTTCAAATATTTCATGTTTTTTCACTGAAATGAATAAGTATAAATCTCCATAAATACCATCTTTTTCCCCAGCATCTCCCCCATCACGAACAACTAATCTTTGACCATTATCAACTCCAGCAGGAATTTTAACTTTTCTAGTTACAGTCTCTTTTTCTACTCCTGTTCCATGACATGTATGACATTCTTTTTCTGGTATTTTACCTGTTCCATGACATTCATCACATTCTTGAACAGTTTGCATAACACCTAGTATAGTTCTTTGCTGAACTGATATTCTTCCTTTTCCATTACATTTAGGACATGTTTTTATTCCACTTCCTGGCTCAGCGCCACTACCACCACATGTTTTACATTTACCTTTTCTTTTATACTTAATTTCTTTCTCCACTCCAAAAGCAGCCTCTTCCAGTGTCAGTTCTACATTGTATCTTAAGTCACTTCCTTCATTTACTTTTGGACCTTGGTTTCTTCCTCCACCAAATCCTCCAAAACCACCTTCACCAAATATACTACCAAAAATATCTCCAAAATCGCCACTAAAACCTTCAAAACCACCTTGTCCACCAAACCCTTGATTTCCAAATCCCTGACCACCATTTTCAAATGCTGAGTGACCATACTGATCATACGCAGCTTTTTTTTGTGGATCACTCAATATTTCATTAGCTTCTTGAACTTCTTTAAATTTATTTTCGGCTTCTGGATTGTCTTTATTTCTATCTGGATGATATTTCATTGCCATTTTTCTATATGCTTTTTTTATCTCTTGTTCATTGGCATTCTTATCTACGCCAAGAACTTCATAATAATCTCTTTTTGCCATTTCATCTCCTTATAACCATTTAATAATTAATTACTATTTTCTACTGTTATAGTTATTATAGCATTAAATATGCCATTTTCCACTATTTTTTCAATTCCTTTTTTTTCTTCTAATACACCAGTTGCATCTACAAAGTCAGATATTCCATACCAAGGTTCTAGGCAAATAAAAGGAGCATCCTTAGGACTCCAAAATGCTATATAAGGAAACCCTTTATAATCAAGCGTTAACTTGTTAGAACTTTTATTACACTTTATTGATACTTTATCAGATATAGAATTTTCAAATATTATAGCATCTTCATTAAATAATTCTGAGGTAATATTTATTTTATTCTCATTATTTAAAAAATGTATTTTCTTATTTGAGACTAACGTTCCATCAAGTGGAAGTCTATCTAACGTTTCATTTTTTTCAAATTCTATGTAATAATCATATATTGTTTTATTTTCATCCAAGTCTAATTTAAATGCTGGATGAGCACCTACTGAAAAATACATTACTCCATCAGTTTTATTTTCTATTTTATATTCAATAGTTATACCATTTTTTACTATTCTATAAGTGATATAGAAATCAAATTCAAATGGATAATTCTTTAATGTCTCCGAGTTAGATGATAATAAAAATTCTAAAAAATCTTCTCCTTTATTACTTAAAACAAATTCCATATCTCTTGCAAAACCATGTCTTGTGTTAATATTGTACTCTTGTCCATTATAATAATAGTGTTCATTTTTTATTGTCCCAATAAAAGGAAATAACACAGGAGACGTTTTAGACCAATATTTAGGATCTCTATTCCACATTTGTTCTTTATTATTTACTTTAAAACTTACTAATTCAGCTCCACAACTAAGAACTTCAATTTCTACATTATCTTTTTTCAAATATTCCATCATATTAATATCCATCTCCTGTATTTTATTATTTTATCAAAAATATTATAGCTTACACTTACGGTTTAAACTTATTAAATTTCATTTTTTCTAAGATATAGAAAAATCCTAGAAAATTAGGAATAGATAATTTCTATTCCTAATTTATATATAACTAATCCACTATTTCTGCATCTTGTACATCATCATTTTTTTCTTCACTATTTTCCGATGGTTGTTCTTGCTGTTGAGCATTTTGAGCTGCTTCTTGATATAATCTTGTTGCAAATCCTTGAGATGCTTTAGATAAATCATCAATAGCTTTTCTAATTTCATCTGCATTTTCAGAATCTTTTACTTTTTTTAATTCCTCTATAGTTTTTTCAATGTCTTCTTTTTCTGTTCCTTGCATTTTATCTTCATTTTCTTTTATAGTTTTTTCAGTCGCCATAATTAATTGATCAGCTTGATTTCTAATTTCTACTAATTCTTTAAATTTAGCATCATCTGCTTCATGAGCTTCTGCATCTTTTTTCATTTTTTCAATATCTTCTTTAGATAAATTAGATGTTCCTGAAATTGTTACTGTATTTTGTTTACCAGTTCCTAAATCTTTTGCTGAAACATGAACAATTCCATTTGCATCTATATCAAATGTTACCTCTATTTGTGGTATACCTCTAGGCGCAGCAGGTATTCCTTCTAAGTTAAATTCTCCTAATTTATGATTATCAGCTGCTCTTGCTCTTTCACCTTGTAAAACATTTATAGAAACTGCTGGTTGATTATCTGCAGCTGTTGAAAATGTTTCTGATTTTTTAACTGGTATAGTTGTATTTCTATCTATTATTTTAGTAAATACGCCACCTAATGTTTCAATTCCCAATGATAATGGAGTTACATCCAAAAGAAGAACATCTTTAACGTCACCCATTAATACTCCACCTTGAATCGCTGCTCCTGCTGCTACAACCTCATCTGGATTAATAGATTTATTTGGCTCTTTTCCTAAGTAAGATTTTACCCAATCTTGAACTGCTGGTATTCTTGTTGATCCACCAACTAGTAATACTTCATCTATATCGTTTGGTGTTAAATTAGCATCTTCTAGTGCTTGTCTAACTGGTCCTTTTGTTGCTTCTACTAAATCTTTTGTTAATTCATCAAATGCTGCTCTAGTTAATTTTTTTTCTAAATGTTTAGGTCCATTTGCATCCATTGTTATAAATGGTAAAGAAATAGATGTTTCTAGTGTTGTAGATAATTTTTTCTTAGCATCTTCTGCTGCATCTTTTAATCTTTGATTTGCCATTTTATCTAATCTTAGGTCAATTCCAGTTTCTTTTTTAAATTCTGTTGCTAACCAATCTATAAC
>RRZU013341000.1_pt1 | contig 17044 bp, 16 predicted proteins | sample 2165561 | NCBI WGS metagenome assembly RRZU01 (sample SAMN10456909, study PRJNA506462) | wastewater metagenome | isolation source: wastewater sludge | place: USA: Moscow, Idaho | reverse complement strand
GATCCCGTTGACATTCCTAGTGAGTTTATTGGTAGCCGGTTTTGCGGCCGTAATGCCGGTGCGACGAGCTCTGGCATTGGAACCAGCCCGGATACTGAAAGGAGAATAATGTGAATTTAGTGATTGAAACCCGGCAATTATCCAGGCATTTCGGCAATGTGGCTGCTCTTGATAAAATAAATATCCAAATTCAGCGTGGTGAATTTGTTGCAATCATGGGGGCATCTGGCTCAGGTAAAACTACGCTGATGAACATCCTCACCTGCATGGATTCATTAAGCGATGGACAACTGCTGCTTGGTAATGAAGACGTCAGCGCTTTTGATGAAGATCAGCGCCGTCGTTTTCGAGCCGATAAAATGGGACTGGTTTTTCAGCAATTCCATCTTATTCCCTATCTCAATGCACTGGAGAATGTAATGTTGGCGCAGCATTACCATAGTGTGGTGGACATCGCTGTTGCGCAGAAAGTGCTGACACAAGTCGGGCTAGAACATCGATTCGATCATCTTCCCAGCCAGCTTTCTGGTGGTGAGCAACAACGAGTTTGTATCGCTCGTGCGCTGGTTAATTCCCCTGAAATCCTATTTGCAGATGAACCGACAGGGAATCTAGATGAGCAAAATGAACAGTTGGTACTAGCTTTGCTGCAACAACTGCATGATGAAGGGAGAACCATTGTGATGGTAACGCATAACCCGGAACTGGGTAAGGTGGCCGATCGGGTGATTCGACTGCAACACGGTAAATTAGTTGAGAATGCTGCTGATGAAATGGTTTCCGTTTAGTTTATTGCTCCTGTTGGGGTGTTTTTTGTCGGGTTGTAAAGAAGAAAATGTATTGACGATCGGAGCTGCGGCACCGGAACTTGGTGCTTTGACCCTGAACGATCAGCCGGTGAGTTTGAAAACCTGGCAGGGGAAATATGTTTATCTGGTGTTCTGGTCGGACAGTTGTGGCGGCTGTTTTTCTGAAATGCCTCATCTGCAAGCTTTGTCTCAGCAATATCAACACGATTTGGTCGTGGTGGGAGTCAATACTGATGCCAATGCTGATCGGATCAAAAGCATACAAAATCAAATGGGGCTCACTTTTCCGATGGTTCGGGATCAATTAGGCATCAGCAGTGAACGTTATAAATTACCCGGTACTCCGGCAGCCTATCTGATCGATCGTGAGGGACGTCTGCTTTCGCAATCGATTGGCTTTCAGAAACCCGCTGAACTTGATCAGCAATTTAAACAACTTATTCCGTGATCTGAGAGGTCTGTTGTCGTGAAGAAACTGTATTTTATGTTTATCGCTGTTATCACGCTATCTGTTGTGGGGGTGATGGAATGGCCTTATATTCAGGATCATTGGCTGATGGCAAAAGAAGTGAATGTGGACGCGATGACATCGGCTAGTCGTCCGACAGAACAGGTTCTTCTTGACCGGGCAATAAAAAATAAAGCACAGGATCAACTGATGGTCATTGTGGGTTGGGTAACAGAAATTTTACCTGATGAGCAGAAAGAAGGTGTTCATAATCAACGTTTTATCGTGCGTCTGACTAATCGTAAGCTTATGTTAATAGAACATGATCTCAATATTGCTTCCCGTGTACCAGAGTTAAAGCTGGGAACCGAATTGCTGATCCGTGGGCGTTATTTCTGGAATGAACAAGGCGGAGTGTTACGTCAGACTCATCGCGATGTAGACAAGAAAGTACCGAACGGATGGATCCGAATAAAACATAAAAATTATGACTAATCTCGTTAGTGTTATGGCGCATATTCACTGACAGAATGAGTAATATTGACCTGGTCTGACTATAGAAAAATTTGTCGCCATAGCTATTTTTTTGCTTGCTAAAGATCCGAGCAAATACATGAGTGCTTGTAGTCTAATCGAGAGTTCTGCATTGGGCGGTTATAAAATATTTCGATGTATTTCTTTATTTAAGGTGCCCACCTCTGCGGTTTTTTAGTAGAGCGATGAAGATAGATTAATTCATTTTTTAACCGATGTTTTTCAGTCGGAGTTGGTCATAACATGTGGTGATCATTAATGATAAGTGTTTTAATTTATTTTAAAAAATAATTAATCTTAATGTTTACCACCTTTTTAACCTCAATTTATGTTTTTTTCTCAGGCCATTTTGCACTGTAAATTTAATTTTTCTGTGTATAATCTGCGTCCTCTTTGGGGTGTAACCTGCTTTCAAGTTGGCTAAAGAACAAAAAATCTAAAAGGCTTAAAACACTACGTCTAATTTATTAAACACCAGAGCAAGGATGATGATTTTTTAGCAATGGATAGTCGTAGGATTTTATTGTTTTCTTCATCCGCTACTCAATATTAATCATAAATCACCTGAACCTATTGAAGCTAACATCAGTATTGATAAGACAATATGATTACTGAAAAAATATAAGAAAAAATTATGATTAACTTATTGAAATAAAAACCTTATAGCTGGTTTAATCAGTTTGTTTTTTGATATCTCATGTAGATGATTTTGATTTACTATTTTAGGTAAAATGAATTCAACAAAAAAGTGTGGTTTAATTGGAATAGCTGAGTTCGTTCAACATCCGTGTCACGAACTCATCACGATAGAAGCTTACATGAGCGATTGACCAGCCGAATAAAGTCAGGCCAAGTCAGAGACATATCAGAAAAACAATCTATAAGTTTTGTTTTTTGCCATTACTCTACCTAATATCAGTCAAACAAATCCTTCCAAAACGACTTATGATGTCCTCCATGATGACGATCATTGTGATGGTCATTATAGCCATGTCTGTCATGGTACTGTCGGTCTTGATATACAGGCGTTGAATGGAGTGGTTGCTGAGGTGGTGGGCTGGCAGGTGTATTAGATACAGCGGTTGAACGCTCAATGATTTTATCTAGTTCCCCTCGATCCAACCACACTCCCCGGCATTGCGGGCAATAGTCAATTTCGATCCCTTGGCGTTCACTCATTACCAGAGTCGCATCTGTACACACCGGACATTTCATCATCGTATCTCCATTATGGATCTGCTCAGATCTTTAATTTTTGTGGCTTAACATTAAAGATCGAAACACAGAGCTTCATTTTTGAGCCGAAAAGCTTCTTTTTTAACATTAAAGATTGAAACTTTACTGTCCATTCTGTCTTTTGAATAAACCTGAAATCACAAAATAGATTAGAACTGAGAGCCAAATATCAATGAGTTACAGTTCTTTTTAAGTAAAAACGCCTTTTTGGTTTTAATCTATTTTGTAATAGTTTCAATCAATAATGTGCATTTTCAAACTATTATGTCAAACCACAATTTTTCTCAAATAACAGGTTGCTACTCTGAGATAGCAGCCTGTGACTTCACCTTATTTACGAAGTAACCGCAAGCCGTTTCCGACAACCAACAGGCTGGCACCAACATCCGCAAACACAGCCATCCACATGGTACCTAAACCCACTAAAGTTAGGATCAGGAATACACTTTTAATGATTAACGCCACACTGATATTTTGAACAAGAATCGAACGAGTTGCCGGTGAAGGCCGAACAAACGTGGGGATTTTATTTAAATCATCATCCATTAGTGCCACATCGGCTGTTTCGATCGCTGTATCGGTACCCATTGCACCCATAGCAAAACCGATATGCGCTTTGGCCAATGCGGGTGCATCATTAATGCCATCACCCACCATACCAACAACACCTTTCTCGCAAAATGACTCTACAGCGTTCAGTTTATCTTCCGGCAGTAGAGCGCCCCAAGCCTGATCGATACCAACCTGTTGTGCAATCGCAGTTGCTGTGAATTGATTATCTCCCGTCAGCATCACGGTTTTCACACCTAAGCGATGCAGTTCACCGATAGCCGCATAGCTACTCTCTTTTACTGTATCAGCTACCGCGAACAACGCGAGTACTCTGTGTTCATCTGCCAGCAGCACGACGGTTTTACCCAGCCGCTCCAGTGCTTCAATCTGTTCTTCATAGGCAGGAGTACATAGATTCAGATCATGGATCAGCCGGTGATTACCCAACTCATATTTTTTACCATCAATAACGCCGCGAACACCTTGTCCGGCAAGGGCTTCGAAAGATTCTACAGCATATACTGGCGTCTGAACCTCTGCGGCAGCCACCGTAATAGCACGTGAAACCGGATGATCGCTCCTGCCTGACAGGCTGGCTGCCAGACTGCGACAACGCACCGCATCCATATCTGCCAAGGTTTCAAAGTCGGTCTGTGCAGGTTTCCCATGGGTAATCGTTCCGGTTTTATCGAGCGCCAGCCATGTTAATTTGTGACCTTCTTCCAGATAGACCCCCCCTTTGATCAGAATACCGTGACGGGCTGCTGCTGCTAGTCCACTGACAATCGTCACTGGTGTTGAGATCACCAGTGCACAAGGGCATGCGATGACCAGCAATACCAACGCCTTGTAGATCCATTCATGCCAGCCAGCATCTGCAACTAATGGCGGTAATATGGCTACAAGCAACGCGACGATGAACACTGACGGGGTATAAATACGAGCAAAATTATCAACAAACCGCTGCGTCGGCGCCTTTTTTCCCTGAGCTTCCTCTACCGCATGAATAATTCTGGCAAGCGTTGTATTGCTGGCTGCTGCTGTCACCTGATATTCAAAAGAGCCGGATTCATTGATTGTCCCGGCGAAGATAGCATCACCTTCACTCTTGTCCACCGGCAGACTTTCACCTGTGATCGGTGCCTGGTTAACGCTCGAATTTCCCCGGATGATTTTGCCATCCAGTCCGATCCGCTCGCCTGGTTTGACTCGCACAGTTTGGCCGATATCCACTGCACGGGCCTCAACCTCACGCCAACTACCATCGCGTTCTAATACGGTGACTGTTTCAGGTACCAGTTTCAGTAAGCCTTCAATCGCATTTCGCGCCCGATCCAGCGATTTAGCTTCAATCAGTTCGGCAATGGTAAATAACACCATCACCATAGCAGCTTCCGGCCACTGACCAATGATCAAGGCACCGGTAACAGCAATACTCATCAGTGCATTTATGTTCATGTTGCCATTGCGAACGGCGATCCAGCCTTTTTTGTAAGTTGCAATTCCTGATAACCCCACCGCCAGTATGCCCAGCACTGCTACTGACCATTCAGGGAAACCTATCCAGCTGGAAATTTCTGATGACAAAGCAAACAAGCCCGACAGAGCCAGAGGCCACCATGGTTTAGTCGGTTCTTTTGTAGTTGCCAGCTTTCCTCTGTTATCCGGTAGCTCCGGGCTGAAACCCAGTGTACGAATAGCCTCCAACACCGACTCCAGCGCTTCTGGTTCATGAACTACAGTTAAGACACGTTGCATCAGGTTGAATTCTAAACTCCTCACAGAAGCCATATTGCTGAGCTTTTTTCGGATCAGATTCTCTTCAACCGGGCAATCCATTTGCATGATCCGGATCGGTGTACGCATACCTTCCGCAACCGTTTTTGATGCAGTTAATCCAGCGAGATTGGTCGAAGCCGGGGCACAGCATGAGCTACACAAATGGTCATCAGAACAGGCTGGTTCATGCAGCGTAGTAGCCATTTTATTTTTTACAAAAAAATGCGCCGGTTCAGCGGGCGTCATAGCCTTAAATCTGGGTTTTGAACTCTGAGCTGTTTTCTTATCGTGGTGGTTCTGATTACAACTGCGAGCCATGATATTACTCCGTCTTTTACGTATAATTATAATTCAACACCCTAAAGTAACTACAGGGTCAAGACGTGATCTGAAAAAGTAACAGGAGCAAATATGCATTCCAATGCATACAGATTAGTTAATTGCTAACCACATGAAAAATATTAATATCTATTCAAGATTCAAAAAGCCTTTGATATTAAACATAAATTAATTTTTTGCAGATTTTTCATACCTGAAAGACAAACAAATCATAATGAACACGGCGCTCATGATAAAAATATCAGCCACATTGAAAATGCCAGTATGCAAGGGGCCGATGTCCAGATACATAAAGTCAATCACCACCCCATGATTGAAAACACGATCAATCACATTACTTACACCACCGGCAATTAGCAGGATGGCGGCCAGAAAACCTGTGATAGTTAAATGCTTTTCCTGTACTACCCAGATAAATCCTACCAATAGGCAAACAGGAATGATCCCTGTAAAGATAGCAATCTTCATCAACTCCGGCATTTGTGCACCCAGTCCCAGAAATGCGCCGTTGTTTTCAGCAAGTATGAACTGGAATATCCCGCTCAGATATTTAACCGACACTCCAGGTTGAAGCCATTCTAGTGCCCAGACCTTTGTTTGTTGCTCGAAAGCAACACAACTGATGATTGCAACAAACAGAATAATAAAGCGTTTTAGCATATGGTTCTTTCCTCGCATTCACTATGAATTTCTTATTCAACGCCCTGAAGTAACTATAAGGTCAAGACAAATAAAAAATTTATCCGCCAGATAATGAGCCCTGTTACCATCTAATGGATTATGAATCAGAAGAATTTGTTATATTTCCCCAGCCACTCAAAATAAGCCTCACTAAGCATATTTTATGCGGTTGTCTTATGAGTGGCGCTTTTGCACTTTACACTGGTGGCCGCTTGCTTTTATTGCTATGACAGGTTTTATGTTTCATCTACAGAATCAAATTCCATAGCAAGTCTTCCGTTTCAGTTGATTGTTTGCAATGGGAAAGAAGACCTGAAAGTAATCATAGGCTCTCTAAATCCAGCAGCAATTTAGCCCGCAGGTTCCAATCCCAAATAGCAATGCGGCAAACCACGAAGCAGGAACTCCCTGCTGTCGCAGTCCATCTACTATTTTCATCTCTTAATTCCATTTTGTTGTGATTGTTGATGCTGATTTACAGCGTATTTCTGAGGCGACCATTAGCAGAAAAGTCATTTTCACAACGCATACGCTCTCAGTATTTGAGCTGTCAGAGGTAATACTGCAAAAAATGGATGCCATATTAATTATTCGCCGGTTAGTGAAAAAAATCCGTGTCAATGGCATGCTTGACGCCGCAAGAATGCATGCATACGGTTCGTAGATAACGCTTCGCTGGATGAACGTTCTGCTTACAAGTGTCTTCGCCGTTGGGAAACTCAATAAAACACCAAATCTCCCGCTAATTAAGTATTAACCAGATCGGATGGCAAAATGATTACTTTTATTCGGAAAATGACACAAAACCGGGCTGCATGGGCTTTACTTCTCGGATCAACACTGTTTCTTGAACTCTGTGCCATGGTGTTTCAGCATGTAATGGGACTACAACCTTGCGTGTTATGTATTTATCAGCGTGTAGCTGTTCTAGGGATCATGGCGGGCGCAGTAATAGGCTTCATCAATCCGAAGAATGTGTTTCTGCGCTGGTTCGGTCTGCTATTATGGGCTTATTCTTCTGTGCAAGGCTTACAGATAGCCTTAAAGCAAACTGACATTCAGCTTCATCCGTCACCATTTAACACCTGTGACTTATTTGTAACCTTCCCGCAATGGTTGCCACTGAATCAATGGATGCCATGGTTCTTCAACGGCACAGGCGATTGTTCAGAGATCCAATGGCAATTTCTTACGTGGACGATGCCTCAGTGGCTGATTGTGGCATTCGGTATTTATGTTGCTTGTAGCTTTATCATTATTTCCGGTAATTTAATCAAAGGGAAATTCTATAATTTGCAGTAGCGAGTAAGGATAATTATTCAAAATTCAGGCAATCTACACCTTTCTCATCAGCCCAATTATCCTAAGCATCAACAGGAATATTTCCCGCTTGAGATGCTTAGGATAATTGATCCTCTCGTGGTCGTTAAACAGAATAACTCATCCAATATAGTATTTTTGTCGATATAATTTTTCGCCATCAGAAATATCCGTCTCTAGCTGTCTGGCAGTAATGTTAGGTGTTTTCATTTTAATAGCGTTAGCCAATAGATGCTTGATAACAACCAATGCGTAATTTGATATTATATGAATATCCGTTACTAACATCACGGCGAATAAAACGGAAGGCTTTGAGTCGATAATCATTGTCCCTGAGTTTAGTACCGTACAGCATCTGGAAAAATTGGTTATAGTATGACAAATATAGGACATTACCCACTAAGATCCAGATCATTAACCTTACTCATTTGTTCATATTGCTAATGATTCTAGTCTCTCGTGGATTCCAACATTAAGGGAGCAGCTTTGTTGCATCGACATAACGGCATCAGTAGGCGCTGTTCCATTTACGTGTTGGTGAATATTTTTACACCGCCAAATAGCCATGATTTCGCATCATTATGCTTCTGTTCACAGACTCGGAACCACGCTAGGTAATTTTTCAGATACGCCGTACCCACACCATTAAATTTATTCATCCAGCCACGCCAGCGGCTGATGTAGTTGTTCAATGTCTGAATGTGATACACCTCATCTTCAACACGCTTTTTATCACTGATTATCAATCGTTTATGAATAACACCAGCATCTTCAGCGATCTGAATATAACTTTGATTTCCATCGGTGCATAGCACCGAACCTCGACTGATCAACGGTTGCAAAACAGGTGCGATTTGCTGATAACTTTTATCCAGTAATACTGTTTCTGTCTCGTTTTCATATCGGTCGAGGGCGATCAATACCGGAACCAATGGGGGCGTGCCATGCCCACTACCACCGTGTTTTCTCGGGGCTCGTTCCAGATGACGGGAACCCTTGAATGATTCGGGGACAAATACTTCGTCAGCCTCAACGATCCCACATAATTTTTTTGCACTGGTTGTGAGCGCATAGCGAAGAAAACGATGCCGCCAGAGAAATGATGTTTTTAAATTTATGTCACATTCATGAGCCGCTTTTCGCAGGGACATGCCGTCGTTTAAACATTGCGCATAACAAGCCCATTTCTCTTTGTGGTGCAAGCCAGCAAAGGCAGCATTACTTAACTGATTGAAAGTCTTACCACATTCTTTACATCGATAGCGAAGCAGTCCGTGAGATTGCCCCCAGTGGATGATATGAACACTGTGACAGTGAGGGCAGACAAATTGTGCGTCATCACGGTGATCACTCAGGGATTGTCGTAAGAGATCGCTTTGTAAATGATGACGAATATGATGCTGAGCGCGTTCAAGTTGAGTGGATGTCAGGTGCGTTAAGGCGCGAAGTAGTTCCAAAAAATCGCTGGTGTCCATCATGCAAATTCCTGTTCTGAATACCCACTTTAAGTATAGATCATGCACCAACACGTAAATGGAACAGCGCCCATCAGTACGCTTATGGAAAACTCGATTAAACCCGAAAATATGCTAAACATTTCCAAAAATAAACTTATTAACTAGTGGAACTACTGCCGCTAATTGCTCGATTTAATCGTAGCTTCCAAAATGCCAATAACTCTATTTCTTCTATCTGACTGCTCTTTTCTGGATGCTGCACTGGTTTAACGTATTGGCTTAATGAAGCGATCTTTTTTTTGGGCCATCGTAAAGAGCTCCTTACTAATAATTTAAATATATTTTCAACCTCATTAGATATATTTACCTCGCGTTTAAACTGAATAACTTGAGTTGAAAGACTTTTGACATAATCAGATGTGTCAATTTCAAACAAATGCCGAACTTGACCATTTATCAATGTAAATTTAGCAATCAAATAACATCTTGGTTTGTTATCATTCATTAAATGAAAACCACATCGAGGTAGTATTGGTAATGCTTTTACACGAACATAATCCATTGATATATCATCGCTTTTAGCGATCTCAATTAAACATTGTTTTAATACCATAAAGTGGTTAACGAAAACATCTTCATCATCCAACAGATCAAAATCTCCGGCGACTCCATCACCATTACTTATAGGATCTTTTATTCCTAATGAATTTTGGCCAGCTTCACCACCGCCTTTATAACCCCCAGTTTTTTTACTATTATATGAAACAAAAGTCGGTATTGGTTTGCTAAAAGATAAACCCTCAGAAGGAAGCTCAATGAGCTGAATTTCTTTACTATCATCCGGCTCTTGTTCTATATCAATATCTGCAACTCCTTCTGAGGATGATTTTTCACCACCTTGACCACTCATAGTTGACTGATTGATTGCAGGATGATGAAAAAATACATTATAATTATTATTATGAACCAAACCTGTTATATCTGCTATCTCCCAAATAATCATATTTTTTGTATCAGCACTAAATGGTCCCCTAACGGTCAACTCAAGATTAGATAGTGATGCCGGTGGTGAAAAATTAAACATCCACCGTGAATAATTGTTGTATTTATATTGTTCTTTATTTATATGAACCCATATTGATTCAAAAGAATTTCTTACTTCATCATTCAATACTATCCATGAAAACAACTCACGATATCCTTTATGTTTAATATATGAAGATGGAATACCTGTCTTTGAAGCAGTATGAATATGAACTTCTTTTTTATCTTCATCTTTTTGAATGGAAAAGAGTAGATCTAATCCATGGGGTTGATAGGCAGCTCTAACAATAAAACCAGCATGAAAGAATAACTTCCTTGCTAATTCAAACTTTGGCAACCAATAATTAATACCATTAATTTCGAAAGAAAAACATTTTTGCTCAGCAATTTCAGGTATTTGTTGTAAACGATAAGACAATTGAGGGCAGTCTTTAAGATGGCATTCAGTCCACTCGCTAATTGGGGGAAATTTTATTTTTTTTGAATATTGCATTGATTTATAGGGCTTACCTTCACTTTGTATGAACGTTCGCCCAAGAGCCATAATACACAATACATCTACTTCAAATGATTTTATAATATCCTTATTATCCGATTCTCTGAAGTAAGTGGCTATTCGCCATTGGTCTTTCTGCGCAACTGGACGGAAATGATTACCTAGTGCCAGTAATCTCGCATTTTTAGGAATTTGTCTAAATTGAATTTTATTCATGCTATCCCTTTACATTATAAGTATCTAATAAAATCTTTAGTTATTTCAGCCATCTTCTCTTTACTCAAACCACAGAGTCGCTCCAACTCCCACATTTTGTGTGAACAACCGCTGTTTCTATCGTTGATTATTCTATTAGTTAGCCGCCGGATCTGGTATTCAGCTATCGATTCGGAGTACCTACTCAAAAAAGAGCGGCATAGTGGCAATTTATCTAAATGATGTTCTATTGAAGCAGAATGAGGTAATCGTTTGATATACCAGGTCATACTACGCCGAGGAGATTCTAAATCATCAACATATTGCTTATCCAACCCCAACAATAACTTAACCAACATCCGATCTCTGGCATGCCAATCAATATGTTTATTATTAGTTTTCTTCAATTTGTTTTTTTCATTGGTAGCCAAAAGCCATTCTTTATCATATCGATATAACCATTCATAAACAGCATTACCAAGTAATGTGTTTCTTGTCCATTTAACACCCTGTTTCTCAGAGGCTTTTAATTGTTTTAACCACAATAATCGCTTTTGATACAATATAGATTGTTGCGGCTTATGATCAGAAATAACACCCAATGATATGTTTTTTTGTTTTGGATAACCTAAAGCTTCATCTATTAACTCTGAAACTGACTTTGATTTTCTATAATTCATCCAAATTATCAGATGTTGTAAATAACCAAAGGAATGACGATGTTTACGAAAAATGGAAGAAAACCAATAAGGAACGGATTTCATGGTGCTAAGTTCTAATGAACTTAACCACACCTTTGAATCAATAGTTATCTGTTCCCACAACTTTAATATATCAACTTGCTGCCCTCGCAATGCACCTTGCTCGGCAGCAAGTTGATGATATAAATGAGTCCATTGCCAATCTGTTGGCGATTTCATTTCTGGCAATATTAATAATTGCCGAACATTTTTTGCAAAAAAACCCAAAGTCTCATTTTCTATAATAAGACCAACAGTTAATGGACAATTTATAGGTGTTGCAGCAATAAATTCGAATTTAGACTGACTTCGAAAAGGTTGTAGCGATTGCTGTAGAATAGTTGAGTGAACAGAGCATATTTTTACCCCTGCTACTAACCATTCCCTTTTCCAATAATATTCACCATACGTGATATGCATTTGGCTTAAACACACTGGACAATACTGTAGATATTGAGGTGTTTTAATAAGACTGGTATTCATGCCAACGATTCCATGTGCAGTGTGAATATCATCACCAATCATTGCTTTAAAAAGCAATTGCTTTCGCGCCTCGGGAATAAAAGGAGCATAGATAGGATAAAGGGTATGATTATGAACTAATGTTTCAGGTTCCATTGAATGGTCAGTATCAGCATTACGAAGAAAAAGACTAAGATGTGTCGGTAAATCAGTAGTTGCGCTCACTATTTTGTTCGAAAAAAGGAGACGCGCTAGTTCTTTCTGATTTTCCAACCCAATATGAATTCTGCACCGGGCTATCGCGCTATAAAGTAATTCCTCAGGGTAAAATTTAGGGAAATACATTTTATTTGCCTAATGCAGTAGGCTTTGTAGGTTGAACACTAAACCATGCTTCTTAAATTCCTCATAGACTTTATTTTTTTGTGAAGATACATATAGATAACGCAAATCATCTGATGGCAAACTACTCCATTCAGAATGTTTGATGATACTTATTTTTGGCGATGTTTTCTCTTCAGCAACAGAATAAGCAGTGACTTTATTTATTAACGCCGTTATCGGAAGGTCTGGATGTTTACGCAAAACATCATCAACCATAGGAATAGCAATATCGCTCGGTATATCCATCTGCGCCAACAATGCCAATAAGCGTTTTGTTTTAGCGTCATCACTGGATCTAATTTGTTCAGATTTATCGGGTAGGGATTCATTCAAATTGCCAATTATTGATAACATTTTAGCCTCAATTTCCGGCATAAGAAGATCATCATACTTAGCGATAATATCTGGACGGTTACTTCGTAATGCAGCTAGCATGGGATGAACCGGAGCAAATTCATCGTCATAAACTTTTCGTAATAATGCAGAGGTAATACGCTCAGATCGCGTTACAATTGCTCGAATTTGTGCCAGAACGAATAGTTTTACGACAATGTCCATAACCCCTTGACTCAGATCATACATAGTTGCTTCAAGCTCATCATTCAACGGCTCTGCATTTTTTAGCCACTGATATTGCCAGATCTTTTTTAGCAACTCCTTCCACTGCTTATCTCTCGCTAATCGATCCCAAAATAAACTTCCAATTCCAGATATTCGCCGTGCAGCACGAAAAGTTCTTTGAAAAAACTTTCTGGCCCGATGTGTTCCAACTTGAATAACAGGAACACCAATTGTATTGACTAGTGACACGAAAAAATTATGCATTTTTTCTGCACCACCAGATCTTGCTTCATTTAAATTTTGAACCTCATCAATAATCAGCACCCCTAAAGCATGAAGATTTGCAATTTGGCACATACTCGCCAGAAGGCGCTTTGTTCCAAGTTTTTTTCTACCATGACTTTGGCTATAACGAGTTCCCAAAACACGATCTACCTGACTAAAAAAACTCAGGCATAATTCATCCAAATCACCATCGATAGGACAATCAATTTTAAGGTAAGTAAGTTGAGTTATATGATGTTCTGGATGATAAATAGCCAGAGGGTACATACTTAGGATCCGCTCCAAAGCTCGGCTTTTACCACATCCAGAACAACCGAACAAAGACAAACTGTTGGCAGTGGAAATCACACCATCAAATAATTTGGCATCAAGATCTTCATTTACAACTCTTGCATATCCATTTTGCAAATGTTCGTAACGAGAACCATCAGTAGGATTTCGGCCTAAATACCCCTGCCGGATCAAAAGTGAAACTTTATTTTCTAGTTCTAAATGGTGGTTTAATGGTTGAAAAAATGAATGAAGTATCCTGGCAATAGCGTGAACTCTGAGACGACCATCAAGATAAATTTCTTTATCATCAAAATGAGGATAAATTTTCAAACCAGCAACAACTTCATTGAGTGAATAAACCGGAGGTAAAGCACAGATAAGCGGATTATTCCTGTATTCATCCAAACCAGGATCTCGGTATTGTGCATTAGGAATCCGTCCATCAGAGAAGTTATTATTCATTTTCCTCATCTCCGAATAATAGATCTGTCATATCTGGATACGAATAATCCTGTTCACTGTTTCCATGTATGTGTACAACATCCGCAGGATTATCATTCAATTGTTCTTTTGGTCTGAATGCAGTTTTTTGTCGCTCTATATTCTTCTCTGCTTGTTTATTCGATCTAATTTGCAAACCAAGATCTTTTTTCACTAAACCAGAATTAGTAGGTTTCAACGATTGAGCATTGGCAGCAATATCATTAATTTGCTGTAGTAGAGTGCCCTTGGCCACAATTGCGTTCATAGCCGCATTTGCATCAGATTTTCTTTCCAATTTTGTCAGCAGCCAGACATCCCAAAAGGTCATCCCTCGAAATCGTCGGCTACGATCGGCTAAATCACAAATCCAATATGTCTTTAGGTCATTAACTGGTCTGACATAGATATGATCAGCACTTCTTGGGTCATACGCTACCTGCAATGTCGACGGCCTTTTCCCGTCCCAACGATGGAACCAACCCTGTTTTAATGCCTCAGTACAAGTGTAATAACAGCCAAAAATACAGATCCCTAAATCAGACACTGTTGCCTGATCGTGCGGCATTAAGTTAATACGAGCCACGTCCTCTGATATTGAACGTAATTTTCCAGTCATATTCGCTAACCCCCAGTTCCATAGCATCAAAGGAACTGCGGGTATGTCACCGGGCATCAATTCACTACGGTCATATTTACTGAGAGTATGAAAATTGTTATGCCAGAGAACACCGGCAATGATGATCTTTGTAAATTCAGATAACGTCAGCGTTGCATCCTGTCGATAGTCATGCCCTCCCATTTTTCTGCTCATATGAGGTTCAACTATGCCTGACAGATATGGCTTAAAACCATCTTGTAACGTCCGGAAATATCTTTCAACAATCCCTTTGGCATCACCTCTGCGTGCTGGGGCATTTTCAATCCGCATACCTGTAGCTTCAGCAAAAACTTCGATCTTCGTACCGTTTAGTTCACCTTTGTCCGCCAATATGACACTGGGCAACCCTTGAACAGGCCATTCGTCATAACTAATTTCGATATCAAATTGACGGCAGTATTCAACCTTATCACTGACTGTATTTGCCAATGCCATCATGGCGCTAACCCATGATGGACCTTCAAAACCGACGTATATCCCTGTAACCATGCGGCTGAATACATCGATAACTATATAAACAACTGGTCTGCCAACAATTCGACTACGATCTGATTCAGATATCAGATAAATATCGGCTATCGTTGCATCAATTTGATAACGGTAACCAGGTCCAAGACTATCTGTTGTCGATGTACCCATAATCGGGCGAATATCTTTAGCATAATCAATTGCATTAGTTTGTTTTTCGATGATATCAATCACTCGATATTCGCGTTTGAAAAAATATCGAAATTGCTCAATGGTTGGAAAATTATATGAGGTTGCGTGTGGATATATATTTTTAAGCGAGCCAATGGCGATCACATGAGCATCAGAAATTACAGGCCTCTTTTCAATTAATAACTTAGATTCAATTACTTGCCGAAAAATCCGTTCAATTTCGTTCGTAATATTGCAACCTTCGCCATCTTTGACAGTTCTTGGCCGACCAAGCTTGCGTTCTTTCGGTGATCTAATTTTTCCTTTTGCACCTGAATTAACATAGTCGGGTAACAATGCATTTCTGCTCATGCCTCTTTGCCAGTAACGACGTAGCAACCTATACGCAGTCTGATGTGTAATATGATGAATTTTCATCATTCGTTTAATAGCAGAAGCGCGACCTGATGATGAATAAATGTCTAAGTTATCAAGTTCACCTACTAATATGTTCCAACCTGATTCACGCTTGTTCCACTCAATGCTATCAACCTTAACTTCTCTTAGAATTACATCAAGAAAAGGATCAACTACAAGTTTAAGAGCGCCGTTTTTAATCATTTCATCCAGTTGATGGACCTGAATAATTTCCGGCCAAGCCGTTTTTTCATAGATGTCGATCCAGAAAGCATTTGCCGTGTCTGACCATAATAATCGATAGAATTTATCTTCCTGTTGAAAGACCTGATTAACCAGAAGCATGACTATTCTCCTGATATTCCATATGATTGTTCTCAATCAGCATGGCCGGAATAAGCTCCCGGTACGATTTTGTTATATCAAACAGAAAATAGCTACGGGCCAACAAATGCTTAAGCCAATAAAGAGATTCTCCCAACTCCATCTTATAAGCCATATCAATATTTTGAGCTATGGCCGTTAATTTTTTATCTGGATTAAGAGCGAACTCGTGCTGAAAAAGTCTGAAGTAGTGCAACAATTCATTTTCCTGCACATCATCCATATGTGTCGGATAGAGCCATTCAATATTAGCAAAAGCTACTTTTGAGATTTCTTTTTCAGTGATTAGCGACCAAGGTATTTCCTTCTCAGCCCAATATTTTTTTTCCAACATGAGCCTTTCTATCGTTTCGGGTTTTTCCAGATCACAACTGTACTTGACCTGAAATGCCATTGTTGGACGAGAAGAATCGTTTGTATCTACTAAAAAATCCGAACTAAGTATTTGATTGACGCCTTTGAACGATGCGTGACGGATACCTAACTCTTCGGCAATGCGAACAGTATCATCAACCCGAAGGGGAAATTGTTCGCGAATATCTATAACCGAGGGAGACCAATCCAAAATGAGAAACACTGCTAATTCAAGATCTGATAATAAATGGTGCATACGAGTACATTTTCTACCAAACAGGCGGTGAGAACGCCCAAGGGAAGATACATCATAAGTGTAAATAAAAGGTTTGTAAGACGAGCCGGTCCCTTGTCCGCGGCCCTCTTTAAGTCGCCGATCAATCTGAGCTTGGTTTAGGGCGCTGTTCCATTTACGTGTTGGTGAATATTTTCACGCCGCCAAATAACCATGATTTCGCATCATTATGCTTTTGTTCGCACACGCGGAACCACGCTAAGTAATTTTTCAGATACG
>RRZU011659718.1_pt1 | contig 17050 bp, 13 predicted proteins | sample 2165561 | NCBI WGS metagenome assembly RRZU01 (sample SAMN10456909, study PRJNA506462) | wastewater metagenome | isolation source: wastewater sludge | place: USA: Moscow, Idaho | reverse complement strand
TCTATTGCTTCTTGACGAACCGACCAATCACCTCGACCTCGCCACGCGCGAAGCCTTGGCCATGGCGCTCAACGAGTTCGAAGGCACGGTGATGCTGGTCAGCCACGATCGTTCGCTCTTGCGTTCGGTATGCGACGAATTCTGGCTGGTGACGCGCGGTGGCGTCGAACCGTTTGACGGTGACCTGGACGACTACCAGCGCTACCTGCTGGATGAAGCCAAGCGCGCGCGTGAGGAGTTGAAGGCGTCCCTGAAGGATGCGAAGGAAGTTGTTACGCAAGCGTCGCCGCCAATCGTCGAAAACAAGAAGCTCTCGGCTCAGCTGAAGACCTTGAAACGTGATCAAGGTAAAGTCGAACAACTCATGTTTGACCTGCAGACCCGAAAGCACGGCCTCGAAGCCCGTTTATCCACGCCGCTTCCGGCGCAGGAAATCGGCACGCTGGGCCTTGAGTTGAAACAGATCGACGAGGAACTCGCTAGCTACGAAGAAAAATGGCTGACGATTTCGGAGCAGATCGAGGTTGTTGGGGAGTGATTTTTGCCAGTAGGAAAGGACAATGATGTCTGATCTTGAAGTGGCGTAGGCTGGAAATAAAGGATTCCACCGTTTTGTAGAATTTGCCAAACGGAGGGAACAAATGGGACGCATCCCGAACGGGGGATACACGGCGGAATTTCGATCACAAGCCGTCAAACTGGAGCGTGACCTGCTAAAAAGTGTGCGGCGTATTTCGCGAAGGAGTCGCGGTGAAATACGTACAAATAGAGCAGCTGCGACATCAGCACCGGGCGGTGCTCTTGTGCCGATTATTGGGAGTATCCGAAAGCGGCTATCACGCCTGGCGTAAACGCCCACCACCGGCGCGCCAACAAGAGGCCGTCCGGCTGGAAACCGAAATCCGGGCCGCGCATCAACGGACGCGGGAGGCCTAGGGCCCCAAGCGGTTTCGCCGACATCCTTCGATGAAATATCCGGGCTAGGTCATACAAGCGTTATTCAGAGCCGTCGCTGCCAAGCGACCCGGGAAAGGATTGCTTCACCACTCGGATCGCGGGAGTCAGTATTGCGCCCATGCCTACCAGAAGCTGCTTCGGCAATTTGGCATGCAGGCGTCCATGAGTCGCAAAGGAAACTGCTGGGATAGCGCGCCGATGGAAAGCTTCTGCGGCGCCCTGAAAAGCGAATTGGTGCATCACCGGCGGTTCTCAACCCGTGAACAGGCACGGCGAGAAATCGATGAATACCTCGAGATCTTTTATAACCCCATTCGCCAGCAGGCGCGTTTGGGCTATCTTTCTCCTGCTGCCTTCAACCAGAAATACTATGCAAGAAAGATAGCCGCATAATCCGGTGATCTCTTTAGCTGACGACCTACGTTAGTACCGATCGATCGAACGAGCGGGGGTTGAGCCGATTGGAACGCGGAGGGATCATCGGTTGGCTACCCTGAGCGGAGATTGCTTTGACGAAGGCATCCGAGTCGTAACCCTTGTCGGCCACAATGAATTCGGCAGATTGTCCCTTGATCAGGGCTTCGGCCTGCTCGATATCCGCGATCTGCCCCGCCGAGTGCTGGTGGGCTCGAACGATGGTCGAGTCGATAAAGAGTTGCTCCAGGTCGGCATCGCGGCATAGCGCCGCTGCGACACGCTCCCAGACGCCTTTCTCGCGCCAACGCGAGAAACGAACAAAGGTCTGATGCCAATGCGCGAGTTCCGCCGGGAGATCGCGTCATGGACTACCCGTACGCATAATCCAAAGCACGGCCTCGACAAAACGTCGATTGTCCTGGCCGTCACGCCGCGATCGCTCCCTTTGCGGGCAATATTCTTGTACAAAACGCCGTACTCAAAACGCGCACGCTCCGTAAGAAAAACGATTCTTTTAATCAGCAGTAAATTCGGGTCATATAACACACGTCGCGATATATGGCGATTGTCTTAAAACAGCCCGATTGAACATGTTACGGAAATGCAAGAACCAAATTGCAATAAATCAATGAAAGCGAGATATGCCATGCCCCAAGGAATCACCAATTCAGATTTTAATGAAGCCATGCAACCTGATCAGATTAAAGTCCACTATGATCAGGTGAAAGAGATTTTTGATATTCTTAACGGAAAGAAGGAAGCAGATATTCTCCTGAAAAACCTGAATATTCTCGATGTCCACAGTGAAACTGTTTATCAAGGATCTATTTTAGTTTACAACCAGCGCATAGTTGCATTGAACGCTGATGAAGCCGCTATCAAAGTGCGTGAGGTTTTTGATGGTGAAGGCCTTTATGCAATTCCTGGGCTGATTGATGCTCACATCCACTTCGAGTCGCAATTGGCTCACCCTGCAGCCTTTGCCGAAGCCATTGTGCCATGCGGCACCACTACCATTTTTTCTGAATGTCTCGATTTCGTCAGTGCAGCGGGTCCTGAAGCGGTGAATGCCACTGAACAGCTGTTCAAAAACCATGAACGCCTTCCCTATCGGGTTTATGCATTTGCTCCCGGAAAGAAAACTTCCGTGGAGGTCACCGAAGCGCTGTTGAAGCTCGAGCCATTTATCGGCTTGGGCGAGCTCGCTCATCTCACCTATAGCGTGGGAAATGACGATGATTTCCGCAAATCTGCATTGGGGCGCGCGAAAGGAGGTTTCGTAAATACCCACTGGGGTGTAACTGCGCTATCAGACATGATGTTGAATTACATGCCGGCAATCGGTGCATTCGCCAATCACGATGTCTGGCAAGAGGATGATATCGAGAAAAGCGTGCGCTACGGCCTTCAGACACAAATCAAATTCGGTGTTGGCAGCAGCGAGGTGATCAAAACCATGCTTCGTGCAATTGTTAAGCGCAAATGGCCTGCTGAAAACTTCCAGCTATGCGCAGACAATATCTCTGTCGACCGGCTGATAACCCAAGGCCATATGGACTGGGTGATTTCGCTGTGCACGGAAATGGGCATCAACCCGATCCAGGCGATCAAAATGGCAACACTCTACACAGCACGTGCTTTCAGGATGGACAACCAGCTCGGTTCGCTGACTCCCGGCAGGTTCGCCGATATCGTGCTTACCGACAGCCTGTCGAAAATTAACCCTCGCTTTGTTTTTAAGGATGGAAAGCTAGTTGCCAAAGACCACAAGCTTTTAGAGCAAGCCGATATCGATTATTCCGGCATGGTGAAGCAGCCGGTTCCCGGCCTGATCAATTTGACGCCATCCCAGCTGAGCATAGTACCGCTGGCGGTTTCTGAAGATGGCACCCAGGCAAAAGTGTATTTATTCGACGTATATGGTCGCGGTCACGCCAAGTTCTTCGAGGAAGTGTGGGTACCAATAGCGGACGGAAAAATCGTCCCGGAGATCGACAACGTCAGACTTAATCAAATCTCGGTGGTGCAAAGATATGCCAACGGCGATCGCCATATCGTCAACGGTCTGTTTAAAGGCGTTCACGTTGAGAGCGGTGCCGTTGCGACATTCTGGCCCGCACCAAAAGCCTATTTCGTAGCAGTCGGTCAGGATTGCGATGAGATGTGCAACTGCCTCCAGCAACTTGACACTCACGTTGGCGGTTGCATGGTTACCGAAAACAAAGAAGTGAAGGCTATGCTGCCGCTCGAAATTTACGGCGTCATGGCAAACATGGGGCTTTCCGAGCTGATCACTGCCACCCGATCTATCGATGCCGCATTGGAGGCTTTGGGCAACCATAACGAGGGCGAACCAGTAGTGAACAAACTGATGACCCTGTTCATATCCTTGGACCGTTTCGGCTTCATGGTTTGATGCCAACCCTATAGGAGTAGATACCGGTGGTAGTCGGCAATACCACCGGCGACGAAAACAGTTGAGGGAGCAAAGGGTCACCCCCGGTTCTTCTCCCTGTTAATTCGCACGATAACGCGATGTAGGTATTACAAGCACCGCACGGACAACTGAAACAAAAACGCTAAGGTGACTATCATGAAAAATCTAAGGGAAACTGAAATAGTTGATACTGGCAGCTTGAAAAGGCGCTGGGCCACTTATGTCACGGGAATTTACATACTGACTCTTGGTGTCAGTTTGGCCATTAGAGCTGGCATCGGCATTTCACCGCAAAGCAGCTTAACCCGCACGATGACCCTTGTTTATACGCCTCTTAGTCAGGGAACATACAATTTTATTCTAGAATTAATCATGCTGTTATTAACATATTTGGTGCTGCCAAAGGCATTCAAATTAAAAAACTTTGCCGGATTGATTCCTGCATTTGTTCTGGCATTATTCTTGGACATGAATTTAATGCTAACAAAGTTTATAGTTCTCCATGAATATACTAGCAAATTCTGTATGCTGGCTTTTGCCGATGCATTTATTGCTTTCGGCTTATTCCTGATGATACGCGCAAATCTCGTGCTCATGCCAATTGACCAGTTCGTCAATACTATTTATAAGCACTGGGGGTGGAAGTGGGGAAACATTAAAACCACCTTTGACTGCACACTTCTACTGATCTCCGCTGGAATAGGGCTTACATTCTTTGGAGAGCCAAAATTCATCAGAGAAGGTACCATCGTGAACGCTATTCTGATAGGCCAGTACATCAAGCTGTATTTCTATATTTTCAAGAAGTTTGAAACCAAAAAATTCCCATATCACTCGGATCCATTAAAAGACATGTCAAATTAGAGCTTCTATTGGAATTTGACCATCCGAAGTCATTTCCTCTGAAAAGAGTGACGTATCATTGATCGTTACTTTAGGAAAAGAAGAAATGCATCAGTCAAAACAAGCATTCGCCCTCGAATTCAAAGTACTTGCGGCTATGCGAGTCTCCGGTGTGCAAAGCATTGGGATGGTTTGTAAGGATCAGGGGCTTGAAGAAGCGTTCGGCCATCGTGAAGCGATCTGCACGGTGGCCGGTAGCGCTACTGTTTTGCCCGGTATTGTAGGAATGATGGCTACAGCGCCAATATCAGCGACATGCAGGTGTTCGTCGATCTTGGCACGCTCAGTTCGGCGCCGCCGACATGGCCGGTGGCTCGGGCATGTCGAACATCACATAGAACCGGGTACCTTTTGGCAAACGAAAGTCCGAGGGACGATCCATCCACTGCAACGTGCCACCCCGTGCAAACGCCGAATCACCCGTTATCGAAACGAGTAGCAGTATCTGTAATAGCAAGGGCCCACGAATATGCTCCATTCACGTCTATTGCGCTATATCGACGAAATTGCACGCTGCGGTTCTATTCGGGCTGCGGGCGAACGACTGCACGTAGCCCCCTCCGCCATCAACAAGCATTTGCTTCTCCTTGAGGAAGAACTTGGCGGGCCGTTGTTTGAGCGCTTGCCGCGTGGAATGCGGCCGACACCGACAGGTGAACTTTTGTTGGGCCATTTACGCAAGACAATGTTGGAATACCGTCAGGTCGAAGCCGAAATACGGGACCTCAAGACATTGCAGCGCGGAGAAGTCATCATTGCAACCATGGCAGGATTAGCCAGCGGAATCATTTCTACAGCAGCGCTGAATTTCTGCGCGCGCCATCCGCAAATGAAAGTTTCGATCCGGATCATGTTCAAGAAAGACATGGTGGAAGCAGTTGCGAGCGGCGATGCCGATCTTGGCTTAGGCTTCAACCTGCCACCGTCATCCCAGCTGAAATGTCTTTGGGATATGGACACCAGTCTCGGTGCCGTGATTTCAACGAAGCATGCATTGGCGCAAATGGAGTCCATATCCCTTGGGCAATGTACATCCTACCCACTCATCTTCGCGGACCAGTCCATGTCAATTCATCATATCGTCGCAAACACCTTCGTCGATGCAGGACTCACCGTCGAGCCGGCCTTTAGAACCAATTCCATCGAGACGATGAAACGCATTGCTGCCGCGACTGAAAGCATAGCTTTTCTAAGTAAATTCGACATCGCTGAAGAATACCGCCAGGAAGCTCTTACTTATCGGCCGATTCGTGAGCGCCCCTTTAGCAAGAATGCCCTCTCCCTCGTCCGTCGCGAAAAGCCAGGACGTGGTCTTGCGAGCTTGCTTTTCGCAGAAGAAATTATCGGTATATTGGGGACCATGAGTAGCTATTGATCCGTGCCAAGCGCTCTTCATTTTGCATGGCGAAAATTTTAGTTGTCAAAGACGCTTTTGATGCATTCGATGAATTGCTCAAATTCGCTCATGTACTGTGTTGCGGCGGAGCAGAGCTTGGCTTGGGTACGGCCAACCGCTTTTGACCTCATCACCTGCGATGTTTGCCAAGCTCGCTGATTACGGAACCGTGTACTGATTGAGCGTGACAGCGCTTGCTGTTTGATCGGCGCATAATCGCTCGCCGCCGACACCTGATGTTCCTGGGTTACCGCCAGCAGTTTGGACGGCTATTTTGGACAACAAAGTATTACTTTGAAAGTCAGCGTGTCGCTATTGTTCCGCGCGTCTAGCAATGCTGAGCGTCTTGCTGTATCCCCTTTTGGCAAGTGGCATGCGTGGCCTCCATTTTTTTGAGGAAGTGATTACGTTACTATGACGTTCGCCAAAATCGTGAATTCTTTGTGATGAGTACACAATCCATGTCGCAGCAAGTCGATAGCAAGCAGCATAGTCCGTCTGGCGCCGAGTTTCTGGTGATTTGCTTGTGCGCCGAGTGGTGCGGAACCTGCCGTGATTATCGCGCCGGGTTCGAGGACTTGGCGGCTTCGTTTTCCGATAGCAGATTTTATTGGATGGACATTGAAGATCAGGCTAACGATATGGGAGATCTCGATATCGAGAATTTTCCGACCCTGTTCATCCAGCGTCGCGAGTCGGTCCTCTTTTTTGGCACGATGTTGCCGCATTTGCATTTGTTGCACCGCTTGATCGAAAACTTCCACGAACAGAGCTATGAGGAGAGTCAAAGCTATGCGTGGGCAAGCCCGGAGAGGGTGAGTTGGCAGGAGAATAAGGATCTTGGCCGCTTGCGGAAGGCTGCAGCACCGTGAACGATAGAGCGGCGATTAGGAGCATGCGCAGCAGACAGCCCGGCGGCTTGCTGATTGTCGGGATGCTGATGTTGGTGGTCTTGCTGGCCTATCAGCTTTGGTTGAGCTATAGCGATCAGGTCAGCGCTGCGGAAACAAATGCGCGGAATCTGGCCGCGATCTTCGAAACGCGGCTGGAGGCGACCTTACGCCGTACCGATGCGGATCTAAAGGCGCTGGAAGAGGCTATCCCGATGGCGGCCTTAAGTCAGAAAGCGGTTCCGGCCTACATAAATGAGATTAATGCCAATCTCGATAGCCGCCTTTTCAATGTTGATGAAATGGCAGGCTATCGGGTTCATGACCTTAATGGCGATACCTTGTACGCCACGGAAAGCGAGCGTGCGTCGCGGGGTAATATTGCTCATCAGGCGTATTTTCAGGAGTTGCGGCAGAACCCGGGGGCAGCTTTGGTTTTTTCAGAGCTTGCTATTGAGCGCGACAGTAGCCGGCAAGTTCTGATTATTGCCCGGGCCTTGCATACCGAGCGGGGGAAGTTTGCGGGGGTTGTTCTCGGCATGCTTGAACTGGAAAATTACCGGAAACAGTTTCAGAAACTTGATTTGGGAAGCAAGGGCATGATTGCCCTGTTGCGGAGCGACAGTCATGCGCAGTTGGTACGTTGGCCGAATGCGTCTGGTGTGCTGCTTGAACCTCTGGCTTCGGATCACCCGATTGCCCGAAGTCTGGACTCGGGCAATCGGGTGATGTCCCTGCACTATACGCTGCCGCCAGAGAATGTCTCGCGCATCATCGGCATTGCGACCGTGCCACATTACCCATTCTATTTTGTCGCCGGATTTGGCCTTGATGACGTATTGGCCGGCTGGTGGACTCAGGCGATTGTTGTTGGCGTTTCGATGGGACTGCTGTTCGGGTTGGTGGGCTTCCTGCTTTATCGCTTGGGGCGCATGCGCGTTCGTGAAGCCGGGATACTGACCAATCTGGCACAGAGCCGAATGATGTTCAGCGAACTGGCGCAGTTGGTCCCGGTGGGCATTTGTCATTTCGATAGGCGTGGGTTCTGTACATTTTTTAATGATCGCCATCTAGCGTTGACCGGGCGTAGCCGGGAGCAGTTGATCGGCAGTCGCTGGTCGGAGTTTGTTCATACGGATGATCTTTCTAAAATCCTGGCCGCACGCGGAGGCGGGCAAGCGCCCGAGAAAAGCTTTGTTTGTGAATATCGTATCGTTCGACCAGACGGACAGTTGACGTTTGTGATTGGCGAAGTGCAAACCGAGATCGATGCCGACGGGAACGCTACTGGCTATATTGTTGCGCTGACGGATATTAGTTTGCTGAAAGCGACCGAAGAAAAATTGCTGTTGGCCAAGCACGAAGCTGAGATGGCAAATAGAAGCAAAACAAGATTCCTGGCTGCGGCGAGTCATGATTTACGGCAACCAATCCAGGCTATCAGCCTGTTTCGCGATGCGCTGACGCGAACCGATCTTAGTGAAGAGCAGAAAACCATTTCAAGGTTTTTGTCGATGTCGGTCAATTCTTTGGGGGAACTGCTGTATTCGCTTCTGGATATTTCAAAGCTCGATGCCGGGCTTTTGCAGCCGCAAATGAAAGCAGTCGCAGCGGAAGAACTATTCGCGACCATTGATGCAGAGTTTTCATCGCTAGCCCGACAGAACGGGCTGCGCTTCAAGTTCTTTTATCCGGGCAAGGAAACGCTTTTTTTTACGGATGATGGATTGTTGATGAGTGTGCTGCGCAATTTGATCGACAACGCTTTCAAATACACGACAAAAGGCGGGGTACTGGTTGGTGTTCGCAAGCGCTGTGGGTATGGCGTAATCCAAGTTTGGGATACCGGAATCGGGATTGACCCGCAGTATAAGGAGTTGGCTTTTGAAGAGTGCTTTCAGGTTGGCAACATGACACGCGACCGGACTAAGGGGCTTGGCATCGGCCTCTCAATTGCCCGGCGTATGGCTCGTTTGCTGCAAGGCGATGTTACGTTTCGTTCCCGGCTGGGCTGCGGGACGGTGTTTGAAATCATCTTGCCTCTGGTTGAAGAGAGGAGCGCACCTGACACGCCGGTTGTGCAACAGTCTCTGCCTGAATCAGAGGAGCAAAATTATTCGGATTTGGCCGGGCAACAGGTTGTTCTGGTTGAGGATGATCCGATGGTTGCCAAGTCGATAGAGTTATTGCTGGCAACTTTGGCAATCAAGGTTAGGTGCTTCGTCAGCGCAGAACTCGCCTTGGCGAGCCAGGATATTTTGGCGGCGGACTTCTATATTTCGGATTTCAGCCTTTCCGGAATGAGCGGACTTCAGTTTCTCGATGCAGTCCAGCAGCGCTCAATAAAGCCGATCAACGCTGTTTTATTGACCGGTGAGACGTCACCAGCGCGTATCGCCCAGGCGGCATCTTCGCGTTGGCGTCTTATGTTCAAGCCGGCTGAACTGTCGAAGTTGCTCGCAGCGATGAAATCCCTGGAGTGGCGACCTTCGTAGCAGTGATGGTTAGCGCCGTTTTCTTGGTCGGCTGCGACGCGATTGTTGCTGGCGGAGAATTTTCTGGGCTGTTTTGTCGAGGTCGACTGGGTGCTTCGCTTCGAGTATGCGCAAGCGTTCGGTTAATTCGTTGAAGCCGGGCGGGAAGCGTTCGCACTTTTTGGCAAAAACAATCTTGTTGTCGCCTTCGTCGGCTTCGATGACAAGCACTTTTTCGTTGAACGATTCGCGAATTCTGGCGACATAGCTGCCGTAACCCGTGTCTTCGGCGCACAGGTTGACCACGAGAACGCCGCCTTGACGCAACGCGCCAAAACAGGCGTCGTAGAAGGCTTGGCTGCACAGCTGGCGCGGTTGTCCGTCTTTGTCAAAGCCATCGATCAGAAGAACGTCAAAAATTTCGTTTTTGTCGCGCACATACTCGGCACCATCGGCGCAAATGATCCGGAAATGCGAAGCATCTTCCGGAATGCCGAATTCGTCGCGTAGCGCAATGATTTCCGGCAATAGTTCAATGGCCGTGAAATCGCTCTCGGGCAGTTTGCGCCGACAGTATTTGGCCAGCGAGCCGCCGCCGAGTCCGATCATGCCGATACGTTCAGGGTTTGGCTGAAAGAGCAAAAATCCCATCATGCTTCGTGTGTAATCAAGTATCAGGCGCTCGGGGTCCGCTCTGAGCATGCGACTCTGTATGGTCGGAAAGCCAAAATGAAGGGATAGCTCGCCGTCCTTTTCGTGAAGCAGAGAAGTAGGCGTTGTGGCGGATGTGTCGGAGTTGTGGGTCATTGTGTAGTCGTCTTGTGCCGGGGCCAGATAAGCTAAGGCGCTATACTGGCTGATTCTGATTGTGTTTGCCTGTGAGTTTTGATGCACGTTTTGTTAAGTACCTTTGTAATCTTAACTGCGAGAACAGCTGAACTGGCTGTTGGTTTGTCTGGCCGGTTCGCCAGGCAATGTTCGTGGCTTGCTTTCTGTGCGCTGGCTTCGTCGGCATCTGCTTTTGCAGACGAGCCGCCTGCGCGGCCGCTATATCCACAAGCCGGTGAGTGCGTGATATTCCGTGAGGGTGGTGGCGGCTATATTCTGAAAGCACCTAGCTACTGGCTTAAAGGATCGATTGCTGAAGTAGCTCAAGAGCGAAGGCTGGCTGGTCTTTGCCCGAGGATCGGGAAGCCGATAGCCGCTTTCAGTCGTGATGACTGGCTTCGTGTCGCAGCAGCGACCCCGTGCGTCGAAAGTGAGGCCGATGTACGTGAAGTGCCTGTGTTACGTGTTCGTGTGCTGGTTGAGGCATGGGAAACACCTTGGTCAAATCAGCACGGAACAGCTGGTTGGCTATTTCGCGGGCAGTTTTTGAATATTCCGTTACGGCGAGGTGAAATAATTGATATGGATGCCAGCTGGCTGGAGCGTTGCGAATAAAGAAGCCCGGAGGCATCTGATTCGGGGCTTGTTGCGTCAGGTACTCAGGAGGCAGCTTCCGCCTCAGTTTCGTAACAACGCTGTATTTTTTTGAGTCCTCTCAATCGCGTATGTTTTGTTTGTTTTTGGTTTCGCGTAAAAGGAGTTGGTGTGGATTGGAATCATGAATTGCTGGCCAGCTTGCTCTGGCTGGGTGAGGCCTTTGCGATCAGTCTGCTTGGGCTCTCAGGAATCGCCTTTGCGCTTGGCCGTTTTACCGGCTGGGGGCGGCAGTTCTGGCGCATTTCATCGGCCTACTTCAGCCCATCGCGAAGCAAGCTGCCATTGCTCTGGCTGGCGCTGATCGTTTTGATGACGCTGTTTGCCGTGCGTATGAACGTCCTTTTTTCGTTCTGGTACAACGGGTTTTATACCGCGATGCAAAACCTCGAGGCCAAGGCCTTCTGGTTTATGTTGCTGGTTTTTGCAGTTCTGGCGACGATCCATGTCGGGCGCGCACTGCTCAATTACTACCTGCAGCAGGCGTTTTCGATCCGCTGGCGGATCTGGTTGACCCGTGTTTTGATCGAGCGCTGGATGGAGCGGCAGGGCTACTACCGCAGCCAGTATGTGGCGGAAAACGCCGACAACCCGGATCAGCGGATTCAGCAGGATGTGGAGAATTTCGTGGACAGCTCGCTTTCATTGTCAATGGGCTTGCTTGACGCGGTGGTGTCGCTATTTGCGTTTAGCATCATTCTGTGGAATTTGTCTGCCGATTTGTCTGTTTTTGGAATGGATATTCCGCGGGCAATGGTGTTTCTGGTTTACCTGTACGTCATCGCTGCAACGGTTTTTGCGGTAAAGATCGGGCGGCCACTCATCGTCCTGAATTTTTTGAATGAGCAGCTCAGCGCCCATTTTCGTTATGCGTTGGTGCGTTTGCGCGAATACGGCGAAAGCATTGCGTTCTATCGCGGCGAAGGCATCGAGCGCAGCAATCTGCTGACGCGCTTTGCCGATGTGATCGGCAATATGTGGGCCATCGTTTTTCGCTCGCTCAAGTTTCAGGGTTTCAATCTGGTGATCAGTCAGGCAGCGGTGGTCTTTCCGTTCATCGTTCAGGCGCCGCGGCTGCTCAGCAAGCAGATCACGCTTGGCGATGTAATGCAGACAGCGCAGGCATTTGGTCAAGTCGAGGGCGCGCTGTCGTTTTTCCGCCAGTCTTACGATGAGTTCTCCAAGTACCGCGCGGTGATTAACCGGCTTTCCGGTTTCATGGATTCGATGGATGCCGCCGAGCAACTGCCGACCGCGCAACTCGAAGCGGCCAGCAGCCAGCTTTCTTTGTCAGACTTGACCGTCAAAACCCCGACTGCGGCACTGTTGGTCAGCGAACTCAGTTTCACTTTGCCGGAGGCCGCGTCTTTGCTGATTCGCGGCAAGTCCGGGGTGGGGAAGACCACGCTGTTGCGGGCTGTGGCGGGATTGTGGCCCTATGTTGCAGGCAAGGTCGCGCGGCCGCTTGATGAGCAGGCTTTGTTCTTGCCGCAAAAGCCCTATTTGCCTTTGGGCAGCCTGCGTCAGGCCTTGTATTACCCGGCCAGTGCTGAGCCGGGTGCGCGAGCGGAAGAGGTTTTGCGGCAATGCCACCTGGCGCATCTGGTGTCGCAACTCGATGTCGAGGGCGATTGGGCGCGCATTCTGTCGCTTGGTGAGCAGCAGCGGTTGGCGATCGGCCGCGTGCTGCTCAATCGTCCGCAGGTCGTGTTTCTCGATGAGGCCAGCTCGGCGATGGACGAAGGGCTGGAGTACGCGATGTACAAGCTGTTGCGCCAGTCCTTGCCGGACGCAATTTTGGTCAGCGTTGGTCATCGCAGCAGTCTGCTCGAGTTTCACACACAGGAGCTTGAACTGCTTGGTGAGGGCAAGTGGCGGCTGCATGATCTGCCGCCCCCGGCAACGAGTGTTGCATAAGGGGCGGATGAGCGCGAATTTAGTTCGCTATTGTTTTGATGCCGGGCTTTAGTTGCGCAGTCAGTCGGGGACCGTTTTTGATTAGACCTACCTGGTCGCTGACGATGTAGGCCGCCTCGTCCAGCAGGACGTCCTTGGCATTTTTTCGCTCTTTTTCCAACGCCAGCTGATTCGAGAGGTCGCGTTCGTTTGCTTGTAGGCCGTCATCCTCAAACGCTGCCTTTTCGTCTTCCTGTTCGACAGGTCTGCCGGTAATGTTCTCGTAGACGCTCTTGCCGGACTTTCGAAGGGCTTCGCGTGACTTCAAGCGATTCTCGCGGGTTTCGCGCTCTTTGCGGCGTTCGCTTTCATTGAGGGATATCCGGCTGTCTTTACGCAGTTGTTCGATTTCCGCGAAGTCTTCCGTGAGGAACTGGAAGTCTCTATCCTCCTTGATACGCGCATCGTGGCGTTTTTGCAGCGTGGGCAGAAGATCCTGCATTGTGCCGACCGGCAAGTAGCGCGCCGGATTGATCTGCATCCACGGTAGCGCGTTGTCGAAGCCGGATTCGCCAATGGAGTCTTCGTCGGCATAGGTGGGGAAAGCAATGTCTGGCTTTACGCCATGCAACTGCGTGGTAGCCCCGTTGATGCGGAAAAACTGGGCGATTGTCAGTTTCAGTTCGCCGAATTTCGGCTTCTTGTTTTCGACCAGTTGATCAAGATCGACCATTGATTGCACGGTGCCTTTGCCATAGCTGCGTTCACCGATAATCAGGCCGCGGCCGTAATCCTGTATCGCCGCGGCGACAATTTCTGATGCTGACGCCGAATTCCGGTTGATCAGCACGCCAAGCGGGCCATCCCAGACGACATTGGTGTCGTTGTTATTTGCTATGGTGACACGGCCCTTGGCATCACGTTGTTGCACGATGGGTCCTTTGCCGACGAAAAGTCCGGTCAGCTCGATGGCCTCATCCAGAGAACCTCCGCCATTGTTACGTAAGTCGAGCAGCACGCCATCGATCTTTTCGGCTTTCATCTCACGGAGCAGGCGAGCGACGTCACGGGTTGCGCTTTTGAACTGAGGGTCTTTCTTGTGGCGTGCTTCAAAGTCCTGATAGAACGCTGGCAAAGAGATGACGCCAATACGGCGCGTTTCTGTTTCATTGACTATGGAGAGGACGGTTTTTTTGGCGGCCTGCTCTTCCAGAGATATTTTTTTCCGGATCAGCGAAACGCGCAGGTGTTTGCCATCGGGGCCGGCGCCTACCGGCAACACGTCCAGTTCAACCACGGTATCCGCTTTCCCCCTTATCAAGGCAACGGCATCGTCCAGACGAAAGCCCTGAACATCGGTCATTGCGCCATTTTTGCCCTGCGCAACACCAAGAATGCGATCGCCAACTTTCAGCTGGCCAGAGAGGTAGGCGGGGCTTCCTGGGACTAGTTCCCGAACCGTTGTGTAGTCGTCTTTGGTGGTGAGTACGGCTCCAATACCGATCAAGGAGAGCTTCATCGAAATGTCGAAATCCTCCGCGCTACGCGGCGCAAGGTAGTTGGTGTGGGGTTCGATCGCCATCGTATAGGCGTTCATGAAGGTTTGGAATGCGTCTTCGCTTTTCAGCTTGGCGATGCTGTTCAGTGAATGCAGATAGCGATTGTCTAGCGTCTCGACAATGCTTTTGTCGTCTTTTCCCGCCAGCTTGAGTCGCAACCAGTCGTTTTTAACGCGTTGCCGCCAGAGCGCTTGCATTTCCACTTCGGATTTTGCCCAGTCCACCTTTTCCCGGTCGTAGTAGTAATTTTCCTTCTGCTTGAAATCGAAGCCCTTCTTCAGCAGTTGGCGCGCATAGTTCAAACGCTGGGATACGCGTGCCGTGTACCGGTTGAAAATGGCAAACGGCGCACCGAGGTTTTCGTCTTTGATAGCGTTGTCGAGCTTGTCGTGGAATACGGTTAGCTGATCGATGTCAGCCTGCGTAAAATAGAATTTCTCCGGGTCGAGCGATTTCAGGTAGAGATTGAACACCTTTTCTGACATCACATCGTCAAGCGGTACGGGCTTGTAGTGGAAGCGCGTCAGCACTTCAGCGGACAAAATTGCTGCCTCTGTTTGCTGCTGTTCGGGCTTCAATGCAGATGAAAGCGCAGTTGCAGTGGTGCCGGGGGTTGCCGCTTGCGTGCTCGCTGTCAGAAGCAGCGCGATCCATAGTAATTTCTTAAACATGCCTGTTCTTGCTCCGCCAGAAAATGCTGAATCGTCGCTCGGTTGCGACAAGCCGTGCATTATGACCGTTTTGCACTGGGCTTAGTTGCTGCGACGGCCAGATTATGACCTTTCAGTAACATCCCGTTACAGAACGGAGACAAACACTCAACAGACCGCTTGTTGGCGGGGGAATATAGTTCGCCCTGTTCATTAGTGCCTCCGCTCGAATCTTACTTCGAGTTTTTTAATCCCCGCCACGAAAGTTGCGGGGATTTTTTTTCGTCTGTTGATCCTCTGTCTGCGGTGCTGCAGGCAAAGCTCTCTGCCCACGTGAGCTTTCCGATCGCTTCCAGGAATTGGCGATGAGCGTTGATGTCATTTACTATCTCGCCTTTCGAACCCTCTTCATTTAGGAACAAAGCCATGAGCAGAACAATTATTTCCACGACAAACGCCCCTGCCGCGATCGGCACCTATTCGCAGGCTGTCAAAGTTGGTGATACCGTTTATCTTTCCGGCCAGCTTGGTCTCGATCCGGCGACCATGGAGATGGTCGAAGGCGTTGATGCACAAATCGTCCGCGTTTTCGACAATCTCAAGGCTGTGGCTGAAGCTGCTGGTGGCACGTTGGCCGATGTGGTCAAATTGAATGTTTACCTCATTGATCTGGGCAATTTTGCCAAGGTCAATGCGGCGATGGCCAACTACTTCTCCGAGCCCTACCCGGCGCGTGCGGCCATCGGCGTATCAGCCCTGCCACGGGGCGGGCTGGTCGAGATGGACGGCGTGCTCGTGATTGGTGGTTGATGCCTGTTGCAAGTGAGATCAAGGCGTCGCCGGCCATTCAGAGCAAGCTGGCAAAGCTTGGCCTGACGCGGCGCGATGATCTTGTCTTGCATTTGCCCTTGCGTTACGAGGACGAAACCGGTATTGCGCTGATTGATGAAGCGCCGTACGGTCTGCCTGTGCAGGTAGAAGCGGAAGTGCTTGATGTCTCGATTCAGTTTCGTCCGCGTCGGCAGTTGGTGGTGCGGGTTGCTGATGACAGTGGCGAGTTGATGCTGCGTTTCGTCAATTTCTACGGCAGTCAAACGAAACAACTCGAAACGGCGCGTGATGAAGGGCGCCGCTTGCGCATTTTTGGTGAAATTCGCGAGGGCTTTTTCGGCCCTGAGATGGTGCACCCGCGTTACCGTGTGGTGGCCGCGAACGAAGCGCTACCGCCGTCATTGACCCCCGTTTATCCGACAACTGCGGGAGTTTCTCAGAACGCGTTACGAAAACTGATTCTGACGGTGCTGCCGAGTGCAAATCTCGGGGAATTGCTGGATGCGACCTGGTGTCGGCAGCATGCTCTGGTGAGCTTTGCGGATGCTGTTAACTTATTGCATGCGCCGCCGCCAGGTGTTGCGCAGGATGAGCTTGAGTCGCGTACTCATCCCGCTTGGCAGCGCATCAAATTCGATGAGGTTTTGGCACAGCAGCTATCCTTGCGTCGTGCTTATCTGGCGCGCCGCCAAAAGGGCGCGCCGCTGCTCCGTTCTGCGGGGCAGCTTGCCCGGCAATTGCTCGACGCACTGCCATTCGCTCTGACCGATGCACAAGAGCGCGTCAGCGCCGAGATTTCTGCCGATCTTGCGCAGCCTTATCCGATGCAGCGCTTGCTGCAGGGCGACGTTGGTAGTGGCAAGACCGTTGTTGCGGCGCTGGCAGCCTGTCAGGCCATTGAGGCAGGCTATCAAGCCGCATTCATGGCGCCGACTGAAATCCTCGCCGAGCAGCACTATCTCAAATTGCGTAGCTGGCTTCTGCCGCTCGGGATCGAGGTGGCATGGCTCACCGGAAGCCTGAAGAAGGCGGCCAAACAGGCGATGCTGTTGCAGGCGGCGAGCAGCGCGCAATTGATTGTCGGCACGCATGCGTTAATCCAGGAAAGCGTGGATTTCGCTCGCCTCGGTCTGGCCATTGTTGACGAGCAGCACCGCT
>RRZU012432390.1_pt1 | contig 17053 bp, 13 predicted proteins | sample 2165561 | NCBI WGS metagenome assembly RRZU01 (sample SAMN10456909, study PRJNA506462) | wastewater metagenome | isolation source: wastewater sludge | place: USA: Moscow, Idaho | reverse complement strand
TATCAAAAGTAAAGTACTAATGTAATAAAATCAAACTCTTTAAAATAAAAGGATTTGTATGGCTTTTAATAATGAACTGGTAATACTTCAACAATATAAGAATTTAATTGATGACAATATAATTGTATCAAAATCCGATACTAAAGGAAATATTACATTTGTAAATGATAAATTTTGTGAAATTTCTGGTTATGAAAGAGAAGAATTACTTGGTAGACCCCATTCAATCGTTCGACATGAAGATATGGAATCATCTGTATTTCAAGGGATGTGGAATACTATTAAAAATCAGAAAAAAACTTGGGTAGGACAAGTAAAAAATAAAAGAAAAGATGGTCGGGCATATTATGTTGATGCGATTATTAGTCCTATTTTAAATCAAGATGGTGAAATTATAGAGTATATTGCATTGAGATACGATGTAAGCGAAATGATAAATGCAAAGAGACTTTTATCAGATGAGCTAAAAAAAATCCAAAATCCTCTTCTTGTAATGTTGCAAATTGAAGGATATGAAACATTGGAAAATTTTTATGGTAAAGAGATTACAACTATCATAGAAAATAAATTTGCAATGCATTTGTTAGATTATTGTCCTGTGGGATGTGTCTTTCCGAAAGTATATCAACTTGAAAATGGTATTTTTGCAATGGTTAAAGATTTGGAGGATAGTGTAGTTCTTAGTGAAGTTGTTGTGATGCAACTAAAAAAATTCCAGCAAAACATTAAAGATGGAGTTTTGAAGTTTGGAACTTATGAATATGATTTAAATGTTATTTTAAGTTATGGAAATCGTAAAGAATATATTTACGAAGATGTATTAATAGGTTTAAAGAAAGCTGTCCAACTCAAAAAAGAATTTATGTATGCTGATAGTTTTACACTTCAAGAGAAAGAGAAAGCAAAACAAAATCTTCATACTATTAACACAATAAAAAAAGCAATTGATAGTGGTAATATTAAATCATATTTTCAGCCTATCATCAATGCAAAAAGTGGAAAAATTGAAAAATACGAATCACTTGTTAGATTACAAAAAGAGGATGGAGGGATTCTTTCTCCATTCTTTTTCCTTGAAACAGCAAAGAATGGAAAATATTATCATCAAATAACAGAAGCTATAGTTGAGAATTCATTACAAATGTTAAGAACAACAGATAAAGAGATATCTATAAACTTATCAACATTAGATATTGAAGATGTTGATTTGAGAAATAAAATTATTACATTAATTACGATGAATTCGGATATTGCGTCAAGACTTGTACTAGAGTTATTGGAAGATGAAGAAGTGAATGATTTTAGCGTTGTTATAGATTTTATCTCTTTAGTTAAGATTTTTGGAGTTAAAATCGCAATTGATGATTTTGGAGCAGGGCATTCAAATTTCGAAAGACTACTCAGTTTTCAACCTGATATTTTGAAACTTGATGGAAGTCTTATTAAAAATATTCATCAAAATAAATATAGTAGAGATATTGTAGAAACAATTAAAACATTTGCGGACAAACAAAAGATTAAAACGGTAGCTGAATTTGTATCGTCAAAAGAAGTCTATGATGTAGTTCTTGCGATTGGTATAGATTACCTTCAAGGGTATTATTTGGGAGAACCAAATGAAAATTTAGCTTTGGAAGCATTGAATATTTAATTTGTTGACATAATAAAAATAAAAAAGGCTGGTAAATGTACCAGCCTTTTTTTATTGTAATAAATAGAGAAAAACCCTCTACTTATTTTTTGCTTCATCTGAATACTTATATCCTAATTCATAAGCTTTTAGATTCACTGGATGTACTTTCGCTGGAACTTTATCAAGCATAACTTCTTTTAAAAGCTCTTTATCAATAGCATTCATAAAGTTATTTGCTATAGCAAGTGCTACAACTGATTGTGTAATAACATTTCCTACTTCTTCTTTTGCTATTGTAATGATAGGAATTTCAACAATATTCCATTTCTTTCTATCTTCATCACTAGGATGAACAAGATTTGGCTCAATTACTATTGTTCCTCCAGGAGTTACCCCATTTTTAAATAGGTTATAACTTACCTGTGCCACAGAAAGCATAAAATCAATCTCTCCATCATTTGCATAAGGATAAAAAATTTCATCATCATCTAAAGTGATATCAACAACAGTAGGACCACCTCTTACTTGAGAAGTATATGTCGCAGTTTTTAATCCATATCCACCAGTTTTAATTTTAGCTTCAGCGAAAATTTCACCTGCAAGAAGCACACCTTGTCCACCAACACCTGTAAATCTCATTAATGTTCTAGCCATAGGTTTCTCCTTATATTTTTTTCTCAAAATCGTTTTGAGTAATAACTTTTCGTTTACCTTGATGTACTGCTTTTATCTCTTCATACATCTCACAATATTCTTTTGCATTTTCATCATGTTTTAAAACACCAGTTGGAAAAACATTTAATTGTTCTTCTGGAGAGAGTTTTTCCCATTTAGATAGTGGAGTTGTAATGCTATCAATCCAATTAAGATTTTCCATAGCACTTGCCATTTTATTTTTTCTACCAAGATTGATATGGCAGTTTGACATAACATCAAAAAATGAAAATCCTTTATGTTGGAAACCTTTTACAAGAGTTTTCTCAAGTTTTTTAGGATCAAGCATTGTTTCTCTTGCAACAAACGAAGCACCAGCTGCAATTGCCAAATTACAAGCATCAAATGTAGGGTCAATATTTCCAGCTTTTTGAGATACTGTCCACATTCCTTGAGGAGTTGTAGGCGATGTTTGAGAATTTGTAAGACCATAGATAAAGTTATTAATCATAATAAAATTAATATCTATATTTCTTCTACAAGCATGAATTGTATGATTTCCTCCGATTGCAAGTGCATCACCGTCTCCAGCAACACAAATAACATGTTTAGATGGATTTGCAAGTTTTACACCTGTTGCCCAAGCAACGGTTCTTCCATGTGTTGTGTGGATAGTATTAAAATCAACATATGAAGAGAATCTTCCAGAACATCCAATACCAGAGATTACACAAACATCATCTTGTTTCCAACCACAAGTATCAATCGCTCTTATAACTGCTTTCAAAATAACACCATCACCACATCCCCAACACCATAGTGTTGGCATTTTTTCAAGTCTTAAATATTTATCGTAATTGAATGCCATGTTATATCATCTCCTTCACTTTATTAACTATTTCATAAGGTGAAATAGCTCTACCATTTACTTTGTAAAGACCTTCAATATCAAGTCTTCCAGAAACTCTTTCAACCTCTTCAGTATATTGTCTAATATTTAATTCTACACACAATACATTTTTAACTTTATCTGTAAAATGTTTTATTCTTGCCGCAGGACTTGGCCATAAAGTAATTGGTCTAAATAAACCAGCTTTAATCCCTTCTGCTCTTAGATGTCTAATAGCTTCCTTAGCTGCAAGTGATACTGAACCATAAGCGATAACAAGAACATCATTTTCTTCTAAATCATCAACCATAAACTCTTCATTTAATTCCAATTCATCTGTATGCATCATAACCTTATCTTCAAGTCGCTGAATTAGTTTTCGACAAGTTTCAATCTCTTCAGTTGGGAACCCTTTTGCATCATGGTGAAGACCTGTGAAATGGTATCTGTATCCTGTAAACATTGGGTTCAAAACTGCTGGCTCATCACCTGCTACACCATAAGGTCTATAATCTTCAGGAGAGCCGTTAAATGTTTTTCTAGGAACTATTCCCGCTTTTACTTCTTCAACTGTTGGAATGATTGCTTTTCCATGCATATGTCCTATTGTTTCATCTGTAAGAACAATAACAGGTTGCATAAATCTATCAGCTAAGTTGAATGCTCTTACAACTTCTGTATAACATTCTGCTAAATTACCAGCACAAAGTGTGATAGATCTGTAGTCTCCATGAGATGGGTTTCTAGCTTGTCTAACATCTCCTTGAGATACCCTAGTTGGAAGACCAGTTGATGGACCACCTCTCATAACATTTACAAGAACCATAGGAACTTCAGCCATTTGAGCAAGACCTAAGTTTTCAGCTTTTAAAGATACACCAGGTCCAGAAGTTGCTGTCATAGCTCGTACACCACTCATCGCTGCACCTACAGTTGCAGCAATTCCAGCAATTTCATCTTCCATTTGAATTGCGGCTCCACCAACTTCAGGAAGTAAATCTGAAATTGTATGCATGACTTCACTTGATGGTGTAATCGGGTATCCACCAAAAAACATACATCCTGCATCAACTGCAGCAATTGCAGCTAGGTCATTTCCAGTAGAAATTATTTCTCTATTTGCCATTCGTTTTCTCCTTATTTTCCATAATTTACAGGTAATCTGTAATTATTATTTTTTATAGCTTCAGCTCTTGCTTTTGAAGCATCGCTTAACTTAGCAAATTTGACATTATCAGTTTTTTTATCTGCAACATAAATTGCAAAATCTGGACAATTTAATTCACAATCATTACAACCGATACAATCTTCCAATGCAACGATTTCTATCATCGCTCCAAGTGTAGAACTTGGTTCCGCTTTCATAGAAAGTACACCTGCAGGACATACACTTACACATATATCACAGGCTTTACATCTAGCTGTATCAACCCATACTGGAGTATTTTCTGGTGCTACCATTAATGACATTTTATCCCCTTCATTATTCAATAGATTTAAATAGAATATATGTTTTCCATACATTACTAAGTGTATATTATCTAATATAGTGTAATAATATTTTTATACAAATAGATATTTGATTGGTATTGTATAGAATGTTACATTTTGAAGCAGTTACTTCAACAATATATTAATGTTTTTTCAAATTTGTAACTTTATTGCCTTAGAGATAAGGTTTATAATGCAATAGGAAAATCAATGTAATTAAAAGTTTCATTCAGAGTGTGTAAAATTATTTCCAAAAGTAAAAGTAGAATATTTTAAGTAAAGTAGTGGTTGTTTTTAAATAAGAATTTTTCAATTAACACAAGCGATGTGTAGAAACACTAACAGATTTAATTTTTTATAGATTTTAATTTATTTGATTTTATATTTTTGGTAGGGTAAAAAAAGCGAAACCCAAAATTGGGTTTCTACTAAAATTAGTTTGTAGCGTTAGCTTCAGTAGCGTTAGCTTCAGTAGCGTTAGCTTCCATTGGAGCTTCAGCAGCAGGTGCAACAGTTTCAACTGGAGCAGCAGCAGGTGCTTCTTCTTTTTTTGAACATCCACTAAAAGATGCAACTAAACCTAATGTTACAAGAGCTGTAAACAGTACTTTTTTCATATGTAATTCCTAATGTTGATTTTAGACTTTTAGGTTTGATATTTCTCTCCAAAAAAGTTTCGCGAATTATAATGGTTATACCTTAAAGTAAATTGAAATTTAGAAAGATTTCTGTAAAAAATTTATCTTTTTAAAATAAAATGTAAAATATCTATTTTATATTGCAAATTTGAAAGAAATTTTTGACATATTTGCAAAAATGAAAAGGTTAGTAATACAGTTTAAAAGACTACATAGTAGGGCTTTATTACATTTTCATGAAGATTTAAAAGTGATGTAATCTTAAATAAAAATTGATGCTCAAAATGTGATTAAAATTTATTTATTGAATGTATATCTTAATAATTGTAATAATTTTGATTTATTTTAATTCTTTTGAAAATATGGAATAAAAAAAGGGACTTGAAAATCAAGTCCCTTAAGTAAACGATATAAGTCCAAAAATTATTTTGAAAGGACTTCTTTAACAGCTTTTCCAATATCAGCTGGACTTACAACAACTTTAACTCCAGCAGCTTCTAAAGCAGCCATTTTCTCAGCTGCTGTTCCAGCACCACCTGAAACGATTGCTCCAGCATGACCCATTCTTTTACCTTTTGGTGCAGTTTGACCAGCAATAAATGCAACAACGGGTTTTGTAATGTTTTCTTTAATATAAGCAGCCGCTTGTATTTCAAGATCACCACCGATTTCTCCTATCATAACAATTGCATGTGTTTCTGGATCTGCTTCAAACATAGGTAATAATTGTTTATAAGAAAGACCGATAATTGGGTCTCCACCAATTCCAACTGCTGTTGTGATACCAAAACCTTCTCTACAAACTTGGTTTGCACCTTCATAAGTTAAAGTTCCTGATTTTGAAATAAGCCCAACATTTCCTTTTTTGAAAATATTTCCTGGCATAATTCCAATTTTGCACTCTTCAGCAGTAATAATTCCTGGACAGTTTGGTCCAATTGTCATCATTCCATGTTTAACAGCAAATGCTTTTGCTGCTTGCATATCTCTTACAGGTGCACCTTCTGTGATGATTACTGCTAGTTTAATTCCAGCAGCTGCAGCTTCCATAACAGCATCTGCAACAAATACAGGAGGAACAAATATCATTGAAACTGTTGCTCCAGTAGTATTTACCGCATCTTTTACAGTATTAAATACAGGTTTTCCTAAATGCTCACTTCCACCTTTATTTGGAGTAACTCCACCAACAATATTTGTGCCATATGCAAGACATTGTTCAGCATGGAAAGTTCCCTCTTTACCTGTAAAACCTTGAACGATAACTTTTGTATCTTTATTTACTAAAATTGACATTATTTTTCTCCTTTAGCTGCTTTTACTGCTTTAGCTGCACCATCAGCTAAGTCAGTTGCTGCTATTACGTTTGCTATATTTGCATTTTTTAAAATCTCTGCTGCTTCTGGTGCATTTGTACCATCAAGTCTTACTATTACAGGGACTCTTACATCTACCATTTTTGTAGCTTCTAAAATACCATTGGCTATTCTATCACATCTTACAATCCCACCAAAAATATTTACGAAAATTGCTTTTACTTTTGGATTTTTAAGAATAATCTCAAATCCTTTTGCAACAGTTTCAGCATTTGCTTTTCCTCCAACATCAAGGAAGTTTGCAGGTGTTCCACCCATATAGTTGATTGTGTCCATTGTTCCCATTGCTAGTCCAGCTCCATTTACCATACAACCAATCTCACCATCAAGAGAGATATATGAAAGTCCATATTGGCTTGCTTCTCTTTCATCTGGATCTTCTTCAGAGATATCTCTCATATCTTCGATATCTTGATGACGTCCAAGTGCAGAATCATCAAAGCCCATTTTCCCATCTAGTGCTAAAAATTCACCTTTACCAGTTTTAATAAGAGGATTTATTTCTATCATCTCTGCATCATTTTCCATATAGAGTTTATAAAGTTTAGAAGCAAATGAGATAAGATTTTTTTGTTCAGTTGGATCAGTGATACCTAAACCAAATACAAGTTCTCTTCCATGAAAGCCTTGAAAACCAATAGCAGGGTCAACTGCAACTTTGATAATTTTTTCAGGATTGTTATGTGCTACTGTTTCAATCTCCATACCACCTTCAGTTGAAGCCATAATAACAGGCATCTCTTTAGCACGATCTAGCACAACACCAAGATACAATTCATCTTGAATATCAGCACCTTCTTCTATATAAACTTTTTGTACAAGTTTACCTTCAGGACTAGTTTGGTGTGTAACAAGAGTCATCCCTAAAATTTCTTTTGCCAGAGTTTCAACCTCTTCAACAGAACGAGCAAGTTTTACTCCACCGCCTAGTCCTCTCCCTCCAGCATGGATCTGAGCTTTTACAACCCAGATATTTCCACCAAGTTCGTGAGCATTTTTCACTGCTTGTGCTGGTGTATTTGCTACGATACCTCTAGGTGTTGGTACACCATATTTAGCGAAAATTTGTTTCGCTTGATATTCATGAATATTCATATTTACTCCTCTTTTATATTGAACTGTATAAGTATAACGAAGGTGTGATAAAATAAAAAAATTAAAAGTAAGATTTTGAGAGATAATATATAGAATGTTTAGTTTTTACACACTTAGAAATTATAAGTGTGTAAAAAAGGTATTTTTGTAAGAAGTTTTTGAATTCAAGATAGGCTCTTGAGATTATTTAACTTCGTATTGTTCTCTACCCATTTGATATAAATCGTTTCCAAAAGTATCATTGATAACTGTTACAGGAAAGTCAACAACTGTGATTTTTCTTATAGCTTCTGGTCCAAGTTCTGGATAAGCTATAACTTCTGCACTTGTGATTTTTTTCCCAAGTAATGCACCCGCACCACCTGTTGCTCCAAAGTAGATTCCACCGTATTCTTTACAAGCATCTTTTACACCTTGATCACGTTTACCTTTTCCTATCATCCCTAAACTTCCATGTTTTAATAAAGTTGGAGAATAAGTATCCATTCTGTAACTTGTCGTAGGACCAGCACTTCCTATCGGGTCACCTGGTTTTGGAGGCGTTGGTCCTACAAAATAAACGACACTCCCTTTTAAATCAAATGGAAGTTCTTCTCCCGCTTCAATCAAATCAACAAGTCTTTTGTGTGCAGCATCACGTGCAGTATAAATTGTTCCATTTAGATACACTATGTCTCCAGCTTTTAATTCTCTTGTTTTTTCTTCTGTTAACGGTGTTGTTAAATAATATGTTTTACTCATAGCTATTCTCCTTAAATCACAATATGTGTATGTCTTGAACTATGACATTGAACATTAACTGAAACTGGTAAACTAGCTATATGACAAGGGTTTGATTCGATATGAACTGCTAAAGCAGTTTTTGTTCCACCCATCCCCATAGCTCCAATTCCAAGTTTATTTAACTCTTCTAAAATTTGTGTTTCAAACTCTGCCATTTCAGGGTCTTCATTGACACTTCCTAAAGTTCTAAAAAGGGCATGTTTACTTGAAATTGCAGCTTTTTCAAAAGTTCCTCCAATTCCAACACCAACAGTAATTGGAGGACAAGGATTTGGTCCAGCATTTGAAATACACTCTTTTACAAATTTTAAAACTCCCTCTTTTCCAGCAGCTGGAGCTAAAACTGTAGCACGGCTTACATTTTCACTTCCTCCACCTTTTGCTGCATATTCGATATCAATTTTATCTCCAGCAACGATATCAAAATGGATAATCGCTGGTAAGTTATAACCGATTTTATCTTTTAGATTTGCTCGTGAAAATGGTTCACAAGTTGAAGCTCTAAGATATGCATCAATATAGCCTTGCTCTGTCCCTTTATTGATAGCATCTTTTAAGAGTCCACCGTTGATTTTTACTTCATCTCCCACTTTTACAAAAAATACAGCAAGTCCCGTATCTTGACAGAGCGGTCTTTTTTCAGTTTTTGCAATATCTGCATTTTCTAAGATTTGTCGTAAAACCTCTTTTGAAACTGGAGATTTTTCCTCTTCCATAGCTGTTTTTAAAGCATCATAAGCATCCTGTGGTAAATCAGTACCACAGTGCACTATGATATCTCGTACAACTTTTACTATATCGTTGAACTCTATAACTCTCATTTTTGTATCCTTTATCTTGTATAAAAATTGTTTGTATAGAGTGCATCGATAAGTTCAATTACACTTCCCACAGATTTTGCAAATTTTCTATCTTGATCATCATTTAAATTAGCTTCAATAACTTTTTCAGCTCCAGCAGCTCCAATCATAACAGGAACACCACTTACTGTGTTTTTATATCCATATTCACCATCTAGCATAACACTACAAGGATATATTTGTTTAGTATCACTGAGTACTGCTTCAGCCATAAGAGATGCTGCTTTTGCAGGAGCATAATAAGCACTTCCATCTCTTAAAAGAGAAACAATCTCAGCTCCACCTTTTTTTGTTTTCTCAACTATTTCATGAATCTCATCCCATGAAAGAAGATCGGTAAGAGGAACCCCAGCAACAGTCGAAAATCTTGGAAGCGGTACCATATCATCCCCATGTCCACCCATTACAGAGCATCTTATTTGACCAGCACCATATTGGAGTTTTTCATATACAAAGTGAGCCATTCTAGCACTATCTAAGATACCTGCCATCCCTAGTACTCTGTTTCGTGACCATCCACTCTCTTTTAATGCAACATATACCATCGCATCGAGTGGATTTGATACTGGTATAATGATAGCATTTGGAGAATATTGAACAACATCCCTCATAACATTTCTCATCATCTCTGCATTTTTAATTAAAAGGTCGTCTCTACTCATCCCTGGAAGTCTTGGAGCACCAGCAGCAATAACTACAACATCACAATCTGTTAAATCTTCAGGTTTTTCAGCATGTCTTACAACTGTGTGTTTTCTCGCTGCTTGAACTGCTTGAGACATATCAAGAGCTAAACCTTTTGCTTTTGTAGGATTGCTACTTGAACGTAAAATTACTTCGTGACAAGCTCCATTCATTGCTAAAATATATGCGCAAGTTGAACCAACATTTCCAATTCCTACTATTCCTACTCTTTTTCCTCTCATGATAAACACTCCTCTTAGATTTTTTGTTTTAACTATCTATCTTTTTGATTATATATTAAAACGATTAAAGATTTGAATATTATCTCCAAATACTTAACTGTTTTAATCTAAAAACTACAAAAAGTTACAAGAAGTAAACAAACTTCTCATAACTTTTGCTAATAGCTGACAATTATTAGATATTGTCTATAATGCTATTTAAAGTAGCAGATGGTCTCATTGCTTTTTCTGCTAATTCATCATTTGGATGGAAATATCCACCAATATTTTGTGGTTTTCCTTCAACAGCCATTAACTCTTCCATAATTTTTGCTTCATTCTCCTCTAAAGCACGTGCCACTGGAGCAAATTTTGCAGCAAGTTCTGCATCGCTTCCATTTGCTAAAGCTTTTGCCCAGTATTGTGCTACATAGAAGTGTGATGCTTTGTTATCTGGCTCACCAGCTTTTCTTCCAGGCTCTTTTGAATTATCAAGATAACCATTGTTTGCCTCATCAAGTGCAGCTGTTATAGCTTTGATTTTAGCATCATTATGTTTATGCCCTAAAAATCTTAAAGACTCAGCTAATGCTAAAAATTCACCTAATGAATCCCATCTTAAGTGTCCCTCTTTTAAGAATTGATCAACATGTTTAGGAGCAGATCCACCCGCACCTGTTTCATACAATCCTCCACCTGCAAGTAATGGAACGATTGAAAGCATTTTTGCTGATGTTCCAAGTTCTAAGATTGGGTACATATCTGTTAAATGGTCTCTAAGAACATTTCCAGTTACAGCAATAGTATTTAAACCTTGTCTGATTCTAGTATTTGTAAATCTTGTAGCATCTGTAACATTCATAAATCTGATATCTAAACCTGTAGTGTCAAGTTCAGCTAAATAAATATTCACTTTTTTGATAAGTTCAGCATCGTGTGCTCTTTTCTCATCAAGCCAGAACACCGCAGGGATTCCCTCTTGTCTTGTTCTTTCAACTGTTAATCTAACCCAGTCTTTGATTGGGATATCTTTAGCTCTAGACATTCTCCAAATATCACCAGCTTCACATCCAAAGCTCATTAAAACTGTACCATCTTCAGCAGTAACAGTAACTGTTCCAGCTTCAGCTAATTCAAATGTAGTTGGATGTGAACCATACTCTTCTGCTTTTTGAGCCATAAGACCAATATTTTGCATTGTACCCATAGTCGTTACATTATATTGTCCATGTTTAACACAATCAGCTACCATTTCAGCATGGAACATTCCATAAGTTGAATCTGGAATAACAGCAACAGTTTCTAAAGCAGCTCCTGTTCTATCCCATTGTTTTCCACCTTCTCTAACAACAACTGGCATAGAAGCATCGATGATGATATCATTTGGTGCATTGAAGTTTGTTGTTCCTTTATCAGAGTCAACCATCGCAATTTTAGGAGCATCTGCATCAACTACTGCTTGGAATGCAGCTTTGATTTCCGCTTCAAGAGCATGACCTTTGATTTTTTTCTCTAAATCTGACATACCAAGATTTGGATTTACTCCTAATTCTTTGAATGTACTTGCATATTTTGTAAATACTGATTCAAAGAAAATTTCAAACGCATGACCAAACATGATTGGATCAGAGATTTTCATCATTGTTGCTTTTAAATGTACAGACCAGATAAGTCCTTTTGCTTTTGCATCTTCAATAGTTTTTCTATAAAATGTTCTTAAAGCAGAAACAGACATAAATGTACCATCAAGAACTTCATCAGCTACAGCATTAATTGTTTTTAATTCTTTTCCATTTAATGCAATCGTAACTTTTTGGTCTTTATCAATAGTTACAGATTTTTCATTTCCGTAAAAATCACCTTTCCCTTCCATATGAGCTACATAAGCTTTAGAATCAGCTGCAAATGCTCTGAGCTTGTGTGGATTCTTTTTCGCAAAGTTTTTAACCGCAACAGCAGCTCTTCTATCTGAGTTTCCTTCTCTAAGAACTGGGTTAACAGCTGAACCTAAACATACAGAGTATTTAGCTTGAATCTCTTTTTCAGTCTCATTAACTGGATTTTCTGGATAATTAGGAATATCGTATCCTTGGGATTGTAATTCAGCGATACAATCTTTTAATTGTCCAACTGAAGCAGAGATATTAGGAAGCTTAATGATATTAGCTTCTGGTTTAACACAAAGTTCACCAAGTTTTGATAATTCATCTTCTGCAAGACCCATAGCAGCTAAAACTCTTCCTGCAAGTGAAATATCACTTAAAACAACCTCCACATTTGCTGCTTTTGTAAAAGCATTTACGATAGGTAAAAGCGAGTAAGTTGCTAAAGCTGGAGCTTCATCAATTTTTGACCAAATTATTTTTGCTGACATTTTTGTTTCCTTTTTTATGTTTTTATGTAATTGAATTCTAACATTAAAAAGTTTCTAGCTATTAAAAAGTAACAAAAAAAAAGGATGATTTACAAAATGTGTTTCATTTTGATACAGATGAAAAAGAGGATGTCAATAAAAGAGGTTTAAAATTCGATAAATTAGATATCTTTCCATATCTCTTTAGTGTGTTTTTGTTTTGATTGTTCTTTTTTTTCTTTCTCTTTGTGTAACTTATTGTAAACTTTTTTATCTTTTTTATCTTGTTTTTCTAATTTTTTAGGGGTAGTGTCTTTCTTTTTTGAACCATTTTGTCGCTCTTTTTCTTTGCTTTTTTCCCTATTCTTAGTTTCTTTTTGCTTTTTTTCTTGAGATCTTTGTTTTTCAACTTTAGGTTTTGTATTCTCATTTTTCATATTTTTAGGGGTGTTTTTTTGAGTAGAGAGTTTTTTTTCTTCTAGTTGTTTTTTAGGTTTTTCTATTGGTTTTTGAATTTCTTTAGGTTTATTAACAATACTTGGAATTGGAATCGGGGTAACTTCAGTTGTTTCTACTTTTTTTTTTGCCTCTATAACTGTATCAATATTTGCTTTATGGTCACTAAAACTTTGAGCAAAAGAGTGTCCACTTCCATCAATTTTTTTCATAAAGAAAAGATAGCTATTTTTAGCTGGAAATATTGCTGCTTTGATAGCTTCAAATTCTACAGCACATACAGGATCAGTAGGAATACCACTAAATTTATAAGTATTGTACGAAGTATTATCATTTGCTATCATAGTTGGAGTTACTTTTGTGTGTGAAAATTCACCATGATTGAGAGTACCATCCATTTGAAGTTTCATTTTTTTTGCTAAACGGTTGTAAATAACTCCAGAAACTTGAGTCATTTCCTCTTTTGAAGCTGATTCTTTTTGGATAACAGAAGCGATAGTGATATATCTATACCATTCTTCTTTATTATATTTTCCAAATATTTTTGTACTATATTTTTGATATTCCTCTTCTGTGTATTGGAAAAGATACAAGAGCAAATCTCTAGGATTCATCCCAATTGGAAGGTTGTATGTTTGAGAGAGAATATTTCCATCTTTTTTATAGGCAAGCTCGTAATAGACTTTAAATAACTCTTCTCGTGGTAGTTTTAGTTTTTGGGATAATTCATTTAGAAAGAAATAATAAGTTTCTCCAGGGACAAGTGTTACAGTTGCTAGGGCTGCTTTTGAAGTGGTAATTTTATATAAAAAGTCAAGTTTTGTCATTTTTGTAACATCTGATTTAAGCCCCATATCCATCCAACCACTCTGAGGATAACCTATAAAAAACAATGAAATTCTATCTACAAAATTAAGGCTATATCCATTTTGATTTAGGTAAGATAGTGCATTAGAAGTTGAACCTTTTGGTATAAAAACAACTCTTTTTGATTCTATCGGCAAGGTTAAATAAAATAAAATGGTGATAAACATTACAAGGACAAAATCTATTGTATTTAAAACTATAATTTTTGTTGCGGTGTTTTTTATATCTTCTCTTATTTTGCTAATTTTTTCTCTTATGTATGGTATCAAACTCAATAATCTTTCTTTTAATGGTATAAATATTGGGCAATTGTATTTAAAATATGATAAAAAACTCTTTTTGCAGATGAGTGATTTGGATTATCAAGGGAAAATCTTAGATTTCAACCTCTCTGTTGGTCGTGATGAGCAAAAATATATCGTAGATATTGAAAATTTCTACTATCAAAATCTTCAGATGAATTTTAGTGGGAAGTTGATACTGAGTGGAGATGATATAGAAAAATTACAATCTGGCATCAAAAAAGATTTAACTTTACTTGATACCTCGGTTATTTTTGACCAAAATATTGCTCCTGTACTAGCAGAGAAACTTTTTGTCCAATTCCCAAATGATATCTCTCTTCGATTTTTTCGTCCTACTTTAGATGGTGTGAAACTTGACAATTCAACTATTGATATCGTTGATATGGCAAAAGGTGGTGTTTTAAAAGTCTATTTGGATATTGATAATATGTTAGACTTGAGAGTTTTAAAGGTACTTGGAAATTATGAAGTTGATCTTCCCCTCAAACAAGTTGGTGGAGAAACTCACACTACAGTCAAGATAGATATCCCTTTTTCAAAAGATAAAGAAATCGTAATCATCGCTGATGCAAAAGTTCAAAATGGTGTGATTACTATTGGAGATAATCATCTTAATGTGAAACAAACTCCACCAAATCCAAATTCAAAAACAAAAGTAAAAGTACATGTAGAGTTAGTAAATAATAGAGTAATTTTTGAAGATTATACATTTCATTCAGATAATTTGTATGTAGATTATCATGATAAAATGGTGGAAATCTCTTCAAAACAAAATAAAATCGAAAAATCGACGCAAACACTTGCAAATATTGAAAATATAAATGCAAAATTACAAGATAAAATTCTCAAATATAAAGTTGATGTGAAAGATACAAAAGCAAATTTTATAACGCTTACTGGGAATACAAATCTTAATGTTCAAAAAACTCAGGGTGTTATTCATATGAATCATCTTGGTTACGAAAATAAAGCTGTTATAAATGGAGAAAAATTATCATTTTTAATCGCACATAAACCATTCAATGTAACAATAAATGGTGATTTTGGAATTGATATTAAGATGGAAGATAACGCAACAAAAAGGGTCGGATTTAGAAATTTTATCTCAAATTTTAAAAACAATGTAGCCAATATTAGTACAAATATTGAAGATGGTAATAATTCTTTTTCTCTAAAAAATAATACAAATTTAGACCATAATATCACAAAAGGAACTATTCTCATAGGCAATTATAATTTAGGCAATAGTTTCTATATTACAAATCAAACTTTACATTATCTAGTAAAACACAATCCTTTAGTTGGACAATTTAGAGGAGATATCGAGTTGTTGTTAAAAGATAAAGAGAATCACAAAGATAAAAAGATTACCTTTGATAATTTAGTAGCAAGATATGAAAAAAATGAAGCTACGATAGATGCAAATATCAAAGAAAATCAAAACAAACTTACATTACACAACAAAACTTCTTTAGATAAAAATATTTCAATAGGAACTATTTTTGTGAATAGTTTTCAATATGAAGACAAAATAAAGTTAGAAAATCAAACTTTAAAGTATCAGGTCAAACATGAACCAATGGAAGCTGATGTAAGTGGAGATGTAGTATTCACATATAGTGATAAAGAAAGAAGTAAAGAGATAGCACTTACAAATTTTGTATTGCATTACTTAAATAATATTGCAACCATTCATTCTGATATACAAGAGGGGAATAATCAAGCAGTTCTCGCAAATCTTACTGATTTAGATAAAAATATCTCAAATGGGACACTTTTTGTGAAAAATTTTCAATATGAAGATGTTGCAAAATTACACAACCAAACTTTAAAATATGAAGTGGAACATGAGCCACTGAAAGCCCATATCACAAGTGATTTAAAAGCAACTTTGCAAAATAAAGAGACAATTTTAAATGGTTTGGATATTTTATTTTTAAATAATATCCTCAATGTCAAAACAAATTATTTAGAGGGAAATAATAGTGCTTTTCTTACAAATACTACAAATTTAGATGATAAAAGTTCAAAGGGAACTCTTGAGTTAAAAAGTTTTCAATTTGATAAGTATTTGGATTTAAAAAATGAGTTTTTGAAGTACAGTGTTGATTTTAAAGATGGAGTAAAAGTGATTGTTCCAAAATATCTCCTTACCTATAAAAAAGATGAAGATAAGAAACAAAACCTTTTTATTGGAAGACTCAATCCTCTTTTAGATAAAGTAAATTTTGTTGCAAGTAAAAAATTAAATGATGGGACTTTATATCTTTCAACACCAAATGAATTTAAAGAAACAAATATCATCATCAATGATTTGGGTGTTGATATAAATAGTTCATTGTTTGTAAATGATTCAAAACAAGATAATAATAAAACAGCTACAAAAGAGCAAAAAAGTAGTGCTGATTTACCAAAAATTTCTTTAAAAATGTTCAATTCAAAAGTTACAGTTGATGGATACAATCTTAATTCAACGTCAATAGTAGCAAATACAAATAAACAAGAGATTGATTTAAAATATCTTCCAGAAGATGAAAATAGCACCATCAAATTTAATAAAAATGGGGATAACCTTCATTTAAGGGCTGATAATTTGAGTGGAAGATTTATTGAAAACTTTTTGAAAAAAGATATTGTAGATAAAGGAACTTTCACTATCACTGTAGATGGAAATGAGACAAATCTTTATGGTGGAATTTATGCAAAAGATACAAATATTAAAAATGTTCGTATTTTGAACAATCTTAT
>RRZU012613405.1_pt1 | contig 17054 bp, 16 predicted proteins | sample 2165561 | NCBI WGS metagenome assembly RRZU01 (sample SAMN10456909, study PRJNA506462) | wastewater metagenome | isolation source: wastewater sludge | place: USA: Moscow, Idaho | reverse complement strand
CTGCTTGGAACTCATCGTCGGTACAAATCTTGACCGCCTGACAGGGGCGGCTCACCCAGAGTCTATGGCAGCGCAAACCCTGCGCTGGCGTGCTGACCATCAACACCGGTCATGCGCAAGATGGGTTCGCCGCGCGCATACAATTGATTCATCGCCGGGCTCCATGGAAAACCAAGGAAACAGTTGAGTTCGCAACGCTCGAATGGGTATCGTGGTTTAACCACCATCGCCTGCTCGAACCAATTGGCTACATACCGCCTGCCGAGGCTGAGGCAAACTATTACCGGCAACTCGCCAGTCAGACCTCCGCGGTGGTCTGACTTAAACCAAACAGCCTCCAAGGAAACCGGGGCGGTTCAGTCCTGCCCCCTCCCGCAGAAGGAGGCATCATGCGCTGTAGTCCGTCAGCCTCGGCCTAGCCCTGCATGTGTTGAAGCCGCTGACTGTCTGGCCGTGGGGAGTTACGGCGATTGGTCTGTCAATCAATGCGCATGCATTTATGTCCTGTGACGTCGGCTATCACAGCGCGCCGGATGATCTGTTGCTGGTGGACTCATCTTTCACTGGCTTGGCTGTCAGGAGAGAGCTCCGTTGCGGTTCCGAACTTCCTTGCGTTCATACTCCGGACTACCTCGTCAATATGAGATGTCGCCAAGTGTGAGTACCGCTCCGTCATCTTGGTGGTCTGGTGACCCAGCACCTTGCTGATGGCCAGGAGACTGGCGCCATTCATCGCGAGGTAGCTAGCTGTTGTGTGCCGGAGATCGTGGAAGCGAAACTCTTCAATGCCAGCGGTCTTTAGTGCAGCACCCCACGGTTTGCGAAGATCGACGGGTATGTCGGCGTTCACGGAGCTTGGAAAAATTAGCCCTGTAGCAATCTTGACGTCCCTGCTTTTAATCACCTTTGCCCGACGTTCTTCGAGCAGTTCCAGCGCCAGGGATGTGAGCAACACCGAGCGTGCCTTGTCGTTCTTAGTCTTGGTCAGATGCACACGGGTGAAGCTCTGGTCTGGGGCTGTGTGAATGTCTTGCCAGTGCATACCCATGATCTCGCCCTTGCGTATGCCAGTCGAGATCGCCAGCACAACCACCAAGTACAGGTCGGGGTTTGCTGAGCTTTTGCAGGCATTGAGCAACGATTCGCGCTCGGCGTCAGTCAGATACCGTGTGCGCTCGTTATTGACTTTCGGCCGCTGCACGTTTTCAATAGGCGAAGACTCGCACCAATTCCACTGCTTACGCGCAACGGTGAATGCATGTGAAAGCGCCATCATGTAGCGCATAACGGTCGCCGGGGCAGGGTTCTTGCCGAGCCGAGTCTTAGACTTCTTGAACTTGTCGATGCTCCGTGTCACAAGATCGGTTGTGACTTCGGACAAGGCGTAGTGCCCAAGTTCGTCAATCCACCAGGCGATGTGGGTCTTGTGGTCTTTGCCGCCATTGGCCTTGTCGGTCAGGACGTTGTCGCGGTAGCGCTCCAGCATCTCGCGCACGGTGTGCTTGCTGGCGGAGTTTTTCCGGATGGTCATTCCAGTGCGGATTTCGGTTTCCGTCTGGATGGCCCATTGCTTGGCGTCGGTCTTTCGTAAGAAAGTTTTCGACTGCGGCGGATAGCCTTGAATACGGACCTGAGCTTGGTAGCTCACCTTGCCGTTTTGGTCTTTGCGTTCACGGATTGCAGCCATGTTGTGTTTTGTGTACGGTCAGCGAAATGTGACGGCACAAAAACTGGCTGGAGAGAGATGGCACTGTTGTCCAGTGCTGCCAAATTGTGCCGTCTACTGTGACTTGAGTGTGACAGGAGACGGCACTTGGGGCAACAACGACTCGTAAGTCGTTGATTTTATTGGTGCCGGAGAGATGAATCGAACACCCGACCTTCTCATTACGAATCAGCCCCAAATGTTGGTGACGAAGGTCGATGAAGGATCGGGATCAATGAAATCAACAACCTCTACGCTTTAAGAGGCTTTCGCCGTTCATGGGTCTTCCGAGATCTGCATAGCGGTTGTGCCGTCATTGTGCCATGGCACAGTGAGCTGCTCAAATTTATGGACTAAGCACCTGAGGTGCCTGGACAGGAGCTGAGCTGCATAGGTCAACGATAGTCCACCCTCGTGTAACAGCCAGACCAAGTTGTTTTGCTGTGAAAGAATCCTTGCGCATCGCAAGGCATAACAGGTGGGACGGTCGAGTCATCGCCACATAGTGCAGCTTCAGCCGCTCAATTAGTGCAGCCTCTTCCCCCGTGTTGTCAGTACCGTTTTTTGGCTTCGTGCCAACGATCCAGGGTATCAATTTCTTTAGGTGATGCGTCCTTTGAAAGCTCTCAAGGACGAGTGTTGCTGTATGGGTCTCACCTTTCATGCTGTGTATTGAACCCAATCGTATTGAAACCTTAGGGTCGGAACTTGGGTACTGAAAAGTGTTGGATTGATTGCGTTTCACCTCTATTGATGCCGTTGATCCCAGAGAAGCCTTCCAGACTAAGAAATCCTGCGCATCTTGGCATAGGACCGTGTCACCCAGTACCTTGAGCGCAAAGTCCTTGAGGGGCGGCACAAAATTATCATTCCAATCGTCGGCTGAAACCTCAGCTCGACAGGCAATCAATCGCTCTACATTGGTCAGGTGCTGCTGCCTCAACTCATGTGAATCAAGTAGCTCCAATAGATAACGATGTGCGCTCTTCCGCAAGATGGTAGGTACATCTGAGCCCGCCAATCGAAGTAGCTGCAAGACTCCCTCGGCCCAGCGATTGGCAATAGGTGCTGTATTTTTTGATATCAACAGATCCGCTCGTGCTCGCGCAATGTATTGCGTAAACGTAGAGGGCTTTGGTTGCTGGGACGCTACCTCAGGGTCGTAATCGGGTACATAGTGACCCATGAAGCGCGGTAGGTTGTCAGATTTCTCTGCACGATGTACACCAGCAGCGGCGGTGAAGTCCCCAGTCAGTAACACCTCTGCGGGGAAGGAATCAATGAGGTATTTCCCATATGCTGGCAATACCTCGGTCACCCTCTGGTCGTCGAAGAGAAAAATGACCGGTGGAATCGTTGTATGTTTGACTCGGCTGGACGTGGGACCTCGTCCTATCAATGCCTGAGGCCGCAACCCCAGCGGGGTCGCCAAAGCTGCAATGGTTGAGCCAAATCTAAAGCTATTTGGGAGATCTACTTTATTTGGCCCCGGGAACTGATCGGCTGTAGATCCTGTGGCTCCGAGGCGGTGATAGATAGCCTGGTTTGAATCACCGAAACGCTGACGAATAACCGGGTTTTCTCCGGAAATGAATATTTTTTGCAGCAACCTAGACTGTAGATCACTGTTGTCTTGTACCTCATCTACCAACACAAATGGAAAACGATTTCGAATTGTCTTTATGCTCTCAGGATGCTGATCAATCAGGTCTGATGCCCAAACGAACATTTCGTCAAAACGATAGTAACCATCCTCAGTAGAGGCTTTGCATGCATCGCGAATGTGTTGGCATGTTTGAGTGTGCTCTGGTTCGTTGTTTCCACTGAAGTCAGTGTTTTTGTAGAAGAGTCGTGGCTTTTCATGCCGTTGTTCTAATAACCACCTGGTGTTTGCTGGAAGTCTCCACCACCGATCTTTTTGGGCGAGGGAATCATCAATAGCTCGAATTTTCAGTCCCTTTGACCGTAGCCATGGTAGGGCTAAAAATTCATTAATAAATGAGTGAATGGTTCCAACAAAATGTGGGTAGCGCAGCAGCAAGTTGCCGGCATTCGTCGAGCTTAATCTTTCTCCAATCTCGTTGCGAGCCGCGTTCGTGTGCGAGAGAACACATACACCTTGCTGTCGGGGTTTCCAACGACTGCCCAGAATCGCCAGTTTCGCAACTAAAAGAGTCGTTTTCCCACTCCCCGGGCATGCCTCTATGTCAAGGGTTTCGAGGGAGCGAAGCACGTCGAGCCTAGCGTCATTCCCATTAATGCCTGAAAAAGCTTTTGATGGCAATCCCATTGCTTTACACACCCAATCAATATCTTGATCAGAGATTGAGCCAAACCAGCTTTGTAAAGAATCAGGCATGAGTCGAACCGTCAGTGCTTGTGCTAGCTCCAGTCGTGCAAATATCTGCGATGCAAGCTATGGTTTGTGGTGATGTGAATGCCTCCGTAACATGTGCAATCGCATCCACTACATATGGAGGAAGAATTGCTCTTAGATGATCCGAACTGAGCTTTCCATCTCTTATTTTCATTTCAAGAATTTCTGCTAAATACTGGGCTGCAGTTGGCTTGGAAATAGGATTTGAAGAGGCGAATGGTTCGTAGATTTTTGTGCAAATCTCTTCTTTTGTTGCAGTGGTAGTGCTAAAGCTCTGCAATTCTCGTAGTGCATTTTTTATGACGTTGTATGGTTTTAATTTTCCAGAGTTGAGCTTGTCATCAGCCTCCGAAAGAAAACTTGCTACTTGTACTTCCTTTTTAAGTCCAAAGAACGCTAAGTCGTATTCCAGTGTCCATTCGTTCGCAACAAATGTTTTTACTTTTTGTTCATTGGCTCTGCTGATAATTTGTTTCCGTTTGTCCTCTAGGGCAGATCCTAAAAAATCACTTTTTACTCTCCAGCGTCGCTTTGATTCGGGAAGTAAAGGGACTGAATCTCCTGGATTTATTTTTTTTAGAATAACTGGTGCGCAATCTGGCATTACATCCATATCTGTGACGCATGAGATAGGAATATTGATCTCGCCATCAATGTCGGGCTCATTTCGCATGAAAATGCGACCATATCGCCCCAGGCCAACCCCACCCACGTTTACTACTGATACCCCATAATTTCCAAAGTCTCGACCGATCAGACGAGCAATAACGGGTAGCAATATTGCCTCCGCATCACCCTCAACGATAACTACGCCTCGGGCAAAGAACAGGTTCGCCTTGGTCACATCCAAGAAGCGCTGCAAAAAACGGTAATCAGAATTGGTCAGCTTGGTCTTCCCTTTTGCCATGGGGTACCCACGTCCTGCGCAGATGAGTGTCAAGTTGTCCAGCGACACCTCAGAAGCAAGATTGGGGCTGTGGGTAGTAACGATGATTTGTATGGACTGACCATCAGGTCTAGGCTTTGCTGCTTGATCTTGGAGAAAACTCATCAAGCGTAGTTGGCGCTGTGGATGCAAATGTGCTTCAGGCTCCTCAACCAGTAGGAGCGGAAATCCGTCCGACTCTGAACTCATTAATAAGAGCTCACATGCCATAAAAAGCAGATTGTTTGATCCTAGGCCCCGCAGATGTGATAGTTCACCAAGGGTAATACTGCCGAGTCCTACTTCTAATTTCTCTAAGAGTTGTCGAAGTCGTATGCTGTCATCCCTATTTCCGCTGATGCGCACCCTGGCGTTGAGGATATCGCCATTGAATGACAGTGGACGGAGATACTGATCGTTCAGTTTGTTTCTCGTTACTTCTACGCCGTGAGAGTTTTCGATTAAATGGTTTGCATAGTCTCCTAGCCCTAATAGACTAAGCGATCTAGGGTCGGGAGTTGGATTGGTTGCGAGGTCGAACTCTTCTCCATACTCCTTAATTTCCTTTGTGTGTTGAAGAATTTGAGATAATCTTGATCCGCGTCCAGCGGACATGGCGCGTTCCGCGTCGCGTAGAGGGCGTAAATACGTTGCTTGTAGTAGGAACCGCGCTCCAGCGTCCATGAGAGGACCATCGGCACGATCACTGGTTCTCCACTCTACTGGCATGAACCGGCGTATTGCTCCATCTGTGTCCGTCCGTTTAGCGACCCAATTAAGGATCAAGACTGTTTCTGAAGCTGCAGTATCGCCATAGGTCAAATACTCAGCGAAAGCACGTCGATCGGAGGCGGTCAGACCCGAGAACACAAGCCTGACTAGGATGTCACGCGCTCGGTCACCAATCAGAGGTTGGTGAAAATCGCTTAGCTCTAAGCGCATCGAGTCTTGGTCGCGCGTACCCAAGACAAATCTCAGCGCATCAATCAGGGCGGTTTTGCCTGCATCGTTCTCACCGACCAAGGCAGTTAGGCCGGGGTTGAGGTGAAGCTGAAAGGCAGCATCTGCCGCACCAAAGAGGCGAAAATTCTCGATTCTGATTTCAGATATGTACAAAGCATACTCCCTCTTTTCTGGTCATTTTGACGGAGTTGTGCGCCTATGCAAGTCGGGGATAGCATTTTTTGTTACGCGCCGCCCGCCTGATCTGCGCGTCTAGCTGGGGCTTGGCTCAGGTAGCTGCTGACACCCTGATATTTTTTTGCAGCTATCACAGGCAGTTAGCAAACCCAATCGCAAGGCCAAGTGCAGGGCATCGAGCATGGCCTGCCGCAGCGGCTGTCCAATGACCCAAGAACGCGTAGGCTGGTCTTCGATCAGGGCTGACAAGATTTTCACCATTCCGTAGCCTCCTCAGGCTCAGCCTTGACCATCGCACCCATTCCAGCAACTTCGGCGGGGACTGACTTGATCGTCTTGATCTGGATGGTGTTGTCATCGCAGACACGGATGCGTAGGAAGTCCTTCTCGCGGATGTCCAAGAGCTCGACGATGTTCTTCGGTAGTCTTACCGACAAAGAGCCACCCCATTTCCCCACCCGATTTGCCATGGCTTTTCCCTTGCTGTTCAATGATCGACAAAATTGACTACAGCGGTTGAGCGGGGTGGTGGTCGGCGGCATGAGTCAACAAGCCAGCCAACCACCTGCTGTGAGCGTCTAAACGGCCATCGGCAGTGCCTCTGGGCAGCGAACCGTGGTCAGTGGTTGGCGGAGCTCTCCTGCACCTTGCGCAACGTATTCCGTGGTCACGGTGATCTGCCGGTCGCCCAGCACATATCGGGACTGCACCGTCTCCTGCGCCTCTGCGGCCCGGCTCAGCGCCAAGATTTCTTCCCGTGACACGTCGCCGAACACTCCGCACTTGTGGGCCTCCAGGAAGGGCAGCAAGGGCTTGCCGATGTGGTCAAGGTAGTGCCGGGCCTCGGCGCTGACAACAAGACGACCCAGGCGAACAACGGGCGGTGCGGACAGTTCTGGCGGGATGTGGGTGCGGCCAATGCTCCACGTGCGGCCAGCATCCAGCTTGACCTTGAGGGCATGAATCAGCCTTCGCGTCATGGCAGGGCAGAACACGAAGTACTCCAACCCAGGCGGCGGTGCGTACATACCGGGGTACTGCGCCAGGGCGTTGAACTTTGCGGAGGTCGCTTTCGCTTGTTTTTCCCAGGGCACCGAGATGTCCACATACAGCTTCTTCTCTATCCGGCGCTTCATCGAGGAAAAATACTGCTGTCGGGCGAGTTTTGACGGTTTTTCCAAGATGGCCGGGTGGTTTCGGGCCTGATGGCTTGCGTCGTCATCCAGGTGCCAGCGCAGCACCTCCTGATCGAGCGGGGCCAGCTTGGTAATGTCGGTTTCCTTGGGTTTGCGTGCCCGCAGACCCTCGTCCAGTCGCAGCCGTTTGCGCACGACGGCATAGGCCTCACGGTAGGCAGTGTCCTGGCCGTACATGCGCCAGTCTTCGACGCGGGTCCGTTTGTACTTGCGCAGCCAGACACCGTTCAGTGTGGGTTCTAAGCGCAGATAGCACTCACCCTCGTCAAATATCGCATCACGCAGTTCTGCGCTGGGGAAGACCTGTTCGATCTCGGAATGGCGATCCTTGACGTAGCCGACCAGTGGGGTTTCGCGATCCTTCAAGTAGACGGTATCGTCTTCACCATCGCCCACGCTGAATGCCTTCTTGCGGCGGGCTTTTCCGTTGAGGGATGGCACATTCCGCAGCTCTGTGGCGGCGCGGAACGCATTGCGGGCGGCCCGTGCTTCCTGCTTGTTCGCCAAGCGATGCAGAAACGTTGGGGTAACGCTTTTCAGCTCGACAGATTCCAAGTCCAGCTTGTCGAGGCCACAGTACGTGCAACCGTTGTCCCGCAACCAGCATTTCGCCTGCAAGAGCATCAACTCGGTGGCCATGGGGGTGCCATTCACCAGCACAACGTTGTGGCCTGTGGCACAGCTTAGGTTGATCTTTACTTCAAAGCCTGCCAAGCGGTTGTCTAGTGGGTTGCCGCGCCATCTGGCTCGAATCAGGAATTTTGTGCCTGGTACGAGCCCGTTGGCGGTCCTCCACGTATGGAACGGGTCGGTGCTATCCCCATCGTTGTCAAACGGTCTGAGGGCTTTGAACGGGTAACTGCAAGCTTCGTATTCCTCATCTGACATGGGAGGGATAGGGATGAAAGCGTGTAAAGAATCTGACATGGTTTGGTTCCGTAGAGCGGTGAGGATTTGGTGTCTGGTCGTGACCGCATCGCGCATTAGTTACTAAAGTGCATATTTCGGTGGCAAGCTGTCTGCCCGTTGACTTTGGCGCAGACCTTGGGCTGTGGGCTTGGTGCTTCCGCAGTGCGGTCTTGGTACGCCGTGCGAAATTTGCGCTGTAGTCGTAATTCAGCGCGTTACGCTCAATCAACACGGCTGAAAATTGCACAGTTGGCAGTGCAATATTCAGCCGTTGATTGCATCGCCAGTGTTGATGTCAATGGTTTCAACTGGCCTGCGTGCATTCGCAGAAGGGACCGCGCCACAGAGCAAGGTTGTGGATGTTCTGGCCACAACATTGTGGGCAGCTGGTCAGCCAGCCCAAGCCGTGGGCCTCCCACAGAGCAGAGTTCGGGAGGTTGACGATCAGCGTCTGCTTGTCTTCATAAATGTGGATCACGCCATCGTCCAATCGGTCGCGTGCAAAGACGACCACCGACATCTGAGCGTTCTTGGCTTGCAGCTCATACGGGTGACACTCTGACTGCCAGCCACGCATGAGTGTCTGGTCTCGCCAAAGCAGCTCGGGCAATGCGTTGAGGACAATTTCCAAAACCTCTGCCTGCTCCAGTTCACACCAGAACGCGAAAGCCATCCCTGCAACCTCAATGTCCACGTTGGCGTCCCAAGACGCGGTGGCATCAAGATCAAAATCGAAGGGCGCGGCTTGCGAAGCGTCAAGCACGGGGTGTTGCTTGGATTGGGATTTCATTGCGCATCTCCTTGGCCCTGGGCCATCCAGCGTTCCAATTCCTCGGCGTTGAGGTACACATTGCGTGAACCCGGCTGGCGAACGACGCAGGCTTCAAAACCGTTGCTGCGCAAATTCGCTTTTGGGTACTTCAGATATTGGGAGGACTTGTGCGCCAAGTGCCGGAATGCCTGTTCTGACTTCGGATACAGGGCGGCAGCCTGCTTGAATGTGATCCATTTGCGGTCAATCAACGGAACAACTTCTACCTTTTGATCCGTTTTGCGCGGCGTGTATTTGCGCTTCTGCTTGGGGTGCGGTGATTCGTTGCTGATTGCGGGAAACACCATGAGTGAGTTCAGCCGGCCCGCAAGTGCCGTCAACTCGGCGACCAATGCCATGGCCTGAGTGAGTTCGCTGACCTCTGGCTTGCTGGGTTGGGGTGAGGCCGGCAGGTCTGGTGAGCAGCTAGGCGCAGCGATAGCCAGCGGGGTGGCTTCGACGGCTTTTGCCTCGATGAACATCGTCACTGGTTTTTCAGCGACTTTCTTGGTCCGGGCTGTATCCAGCTCGACAACCTGTGACTTGCAGATACGAATTGGCTTGCAGGTAATCGACGGCAGTGCGAGCTGCTTGCTGGTCCGCGTTTGAGCAGGAAGAGAGTGCGTTGTGCTGCGCATGAAAGACTCCTTGTCTGAGCAGCGTGGCTCGACCTGGGGTCCGCGCGTTTAACGATCACGTTCAGGCACTAGCCTGTTCATGCGCACGGCAACCCGGCCGAACCTCGTGGTTGAGGGACGACAAACAAATGGTTTCCGTTCACGCATTGGTGACCGTAGGAGGGGCAGTCACGAAATCAGGGGCACGTGTGTGCGCTTCATCTGTGACTGACGAACTGAGATGGAATTCAACAGCTCGTGCCCAGGATCATACCGGATGCCGCTGTTGGGCACTTCCGTGCCAGCTGGTGTGCACCGTTTGCACGTTACGGCTGACTATCGACAAGTGCGTGTTATCGCTACGCAGCGATGTCAGCGACCGGTGGGGCAGCCCCCAATTGCGGCCCGTCAATGCGCACCGGCGAGTACCCGCAGTGCAGCCGCTGCTGACGTTCGGCAGTAGTCTTCGTACTCGCGCTCGCTACCAGGAAGCAGTCCTTCGATTTGTCGATCGTTACCTGCGCAAATGACTGCCGTCGGAAGAAGACAGACATCAGCGGAATCGCAATCCGTTTGTCAGTTTGGCAAATCTAGAGCCGGGCCGTTTCTGGTTCAGTCAATTGCAATTCAAAACCACTACGCTTTCCAAACGTACATTCAAACACCGAGAGCGGCAATCGTGTTGTCAAGCCGTCTCAATAGGTCGTCGTACGTGATGATGTCCATCATGTTCGCATATTTGCGCTTGATTACCTGAAAATCCAATAACTGACTGCCAGTCATAGCGGCACCGCCGATCTGATCTCTCCCTACGATAAGTATCGCCTTGGGGTTGGAGATCCGGACGGTCATGCCGGCAGGCAGGTCTGAGCTGTACTTTTTGGTAAGTGCTCCCTCGCCCTTCACGCCCCACTTGGATAGGTGAAATAGATACTTCTCCGCCTGCATGATGCCGCCGCTCAATTCAGACGTGGGGATGCTGTTACCGCGGTAGAGTGTCTGCCTCAGGATTTTGTCATCAAAGGGCTTCTTGATCTCGATTACATCAAGGCTACCGTTCGCGTCAACTAGCCCAATGTCGATGAATCGGTCTGTGATCTTTCCCGGATTGCTGTAGTAGTCGGGGATTCTTATGTTCTTGAGTACCTTGATGTATTTCGGAAAGAGCAGAAGCAGAAAGGACAGCATCAGGTTCTGCCATTCGCTCTCCGCCCAATCCGTCTTCGTTGTGAGAGCATCCTTGATTAAGTCTCTGATCAGGATGTACTTCTCAACCTCAAGCTTCTTTAAGGCGTCCAAGTCAATTCTGGTGCCGCCTGTAGCAGAGGACTTCTTGTTCAAATAACTTTCATAGCGAGCACGCGCGTCCTTCATCCCATCCAGATGCTGCGAAAGGATTGTGTGAACGCGGGCATCCGCATAGCGATCCAGCTCGTAGGTGTTCGGGAATCTCTTGAGTAGCTCTTCAAACACCTGCTTCGGGATGGCCCCAGGCTTTGAGCCTCCGATCGTGATTGGATCAGTGGTTTCGAGTAGATCCGAGAGCCGGCCAAAGATCGATACGTTCCGCTCCGCAACGAATATGTTGCGCTTCAATGTTACTTCTCGCGCAATGAGCAAGTCGTTCTTGATATCAAAAATTCTCGAAGGAATCCGCACATAATGCCCGTCGAATGTGCCGAGCTGGAAACGAAAAGCGTAACCCTCTAGATCCTGCCCTGGTGTTGGGGGATTTAGCAGATCACCAAGCTCAAAGCAGAAGACGCGTGACAGGCTAACTTCCTTGTGCGTCGTCAGTTCGTGCCAGACCCACTCGCTGTTGCCACGCATGTCTCCTTTGTATTCGAGCTCTGCGCTGGTCGTGGTCAGATTAAAGTTGATCATGTTCTCCCCCTCTCAGTTCCCCCTGAACACCTTAGGTGGCTCATTTCGTTAGAGCCCCTGCATAGGATCCTACATGTGCCGGGTGACTCAATCGCAAGCACCTAGTGCTGGGCCTCAACTGACGTCGATAAATGGTTACATGCTGACTATCGACAACTGCGGCTTGTGAATAGTCAGTTATGTGTGTATCAGCGGTAGCCGACTCATGGCGGGCTTCTGCCATTTCAGTTCATCACCTGGTAGCGGATATTCGAAGAAGCTTAACAAGCAGCGGGTACGGTGGGCAGCCGGAATTCAGCCTCTCCAGTCCTTCGACTGCGGCAGACGGACTCACGCTATCAGCCACTTACCGGTCACTGACTTGCAGCCAATACAGTGCCAGCGCACCGATGGTAAGCGTGAGCATCAGCGGCAGGAAGGCCGGGGTGTTCAAGGGTACCGTGATTGAAGAACTGCAGTAGATCTTCATAGGCATTCGAGTACGGTAGGAGCAGGGATCTCGGCTCTGATTTAGTCCCGTCAGAGTTTTCGGGAGCGCCATTTCTAGGCATGGGGCCAATGAAGCCTTTCCCTGTGCTCTTGAGAGCGGCTCTGGATGCTGTTCTAGGTTATTTGAAGCAGCCCAGTAGGTACGCAGTCTTCAACGAAAATGAGCAAAATTTCCAAGGAGAAGATGAGCATGCTGGTCAGGGATCCCGTCGAAGAAATCAAAAGTACGAAAGTCTTTTCGCACCTTGCATCGCAGAGCCCAGAGTATGCTGATCGTGCTGTCCGTTTCGTAGAGGCGATAGCGCCCATTCTCGCGACGACGGTACAACATTTTCCGCTGTACACCCGCCATGACGCGCATCATGGATTCCAAGTCGTGCGCCGGTTGCAAGATGTGCTGCAGGATGATTGTTTCGATTCGGGATCAGACAAATCGCTGGGGGCGCCAGAGCTGTTTCTCCTCATTGCAGCAGCCTATGCCCATGATCTGGGAATGACTGTTTTTCCAGACGAGGCGCCCGATCTCAAGTCGAAGCTGAACCTGCCTGTCGACGAATGGAAAACCAGTGTCGCACTGACGAATTACCTGCGCCGCGAACATTCCAAGCGAGGGGGAGCGTACATCCATCGGAACGCATCGGTCTTCGGAGTTCCCGAGAATCTTGTGGCACCTCTTGATTGGATCATGAAGTCGCACAACCTGAGTGTTTCGGAACTGGAAGCGAATCTTCGGATACCGTTCGCGGCGGATGATCGCGTACTGGATGTTCGCCAGCTTGCGGCGATTCTGTGTACGGCTGACGCCATCGAATTCAGCGACACACGTGTGTTGGACGGCGTGGTCGAGATAGCACGACAGACCGGAGGCGGCGCAGCGGTGATCTCCTACCGGGAAAACAGGAAGCATGATTGCATCCGTGACAGCTTGGCAGTGACTGCTGATGGCCAGGTAGTCGTTAGTGGCACGTTCGATGATGGCGACGTGCTTGCACTCGCCCACCGGACGTTTGATGAAATGGAAGGCTGGATACGCGGATACTGCGACATTGATCGGCAGTCAAAAACTCCGCGGTTGAAGATCCGACCCGAACCATTTCTACGAAGACTGGCTCTGCCTGGCGCGACCTTTGAACGCCTGGGTGTCAGGATGAGCAAGCGGGCGGTCATAGATTTGGTGGCGTCGAATGCTGTCTGGAGAGGCTCAACCGGTGCGCCGATCCGTGAGTTGGTTCAGAACGCGGTCGAGGCATGTCGATTCCGATCGCACCATTCCAGCCCCGCCGACGAATACCAGCCGCAGGTGAGAATCGAATTTGACCGGGCGGGGCACACCGTCACCGTATCCGACAACGGTTGTGGAATGTCGCTTCGTACCATCCTGAATCACTTCTTGAGCGTGGCGAGCAGCCGGGCGAAGGAGCCGGCCTACGCGACGAAGAATTATGCCCCGATCGCCCGATTCGGAACTGGTTTCTGGTCGGTGTTCACGGTTGCCACGACAGCCCATATCAAGTCATTGGCCTTCGAGTCCGGAACCACCCCGCGCACCGGGCTGCAATTCGACGTTTCTCTCGACGAACTGAAGGACTACACCGTCTTCCGCGATTGCCCAATGTCTCCCGGCACATCGGTGACGTTGAGACTGCGTGATGACGTTGTCATCGACGATACATACGAGCAATGTCGCCATCTTTTGATTGCGGCGGCTGTGCCGATCGACTTGGTTCTAGACGGGGCGGTTGACAAAGTCCCGACCTCAGTTCCCAACGTCACCCCCGAGATGCTCCTGGGGGCGAAGATGAACGCGATGGAGGAGGACGGGTTGCACACGTTTCAATGGCGCGGTGAGCAGTCCGGAGTCGATGTCGCCTTGGGACTGGTGTTCCGCATCGAAGACCAGAAGCCGACGTTCCGACTGAATGCACATACGTCCGTGATTTCCAGACTCAATCGAGCATCTGCAATGCCCACCACAGCAGTCTGTGGGTTCCAGGCGCCATTCAGATCCTCAGCGACCTGTTTCGACCTATGGAGAGTTGGGACAAGCATTGCCAATGTGAAGTCTCCCCAGGGGATTGAGTACTCGCTTGATCGCGGTCAGGTTCTCGAGTCGGAGCAAAGTGTGAAGATGGGACGCGCTATAGCGCGGTGTATACACGATGGCTACCGAGCATTCTTGAAAGCACACGACGCTTACGACCCCCAGTCGATCTATCGTCTCAATGAAGAGTCCGAACTCAGCGGTGGCAATGTCTTCGATCAGTACACGGACAATCAACTTTCTGTGGCTGCCGATGAATACCCGGATCTGCTCTGCTTCAGGCTGTATGAGGTCGACCCTTTGCGTCGATTCGAGCAGGCGGTCGTGCGCCACGTGGATTGGAGGGGGCTCAAAGAACTCTCGGGTTCATGCGTTGTCGCCCAGACGACGCTGGATTTCCCTGCGCCCGACGGGAAGTTCCGAGGTCTCTATGCGGAACAGCTTACCGAGATCGCATATGCCGCAGCAACCACTATCAAGCGACAAGAGCAAGTGGTGGAGCCCCTGTACCTGCTCGAAGCGAATCGACGCGCATCCATGCTGTTCGATGCGGACCCGACAAGCACGATCCAGGCGATACGCCTGGGGGACAGCCCTGAAGGTGCGCCTGTCCATCTGGTTCTCCAACGATGGAGTTTGCGGTGCCTGACACTCGACACAGACAGGCATCAGATCATTGCCAAGGTACAAGGGCGGTGGACTGGTGCCTTGTATTCCCGAAATTTCGAGAGTCATCGTGGTACGCCCTATGCGTTCCTTGGCCGCCATCGGGTCCTCATCAGGCAGGGGTCGAAACTGCATGACCACTGCAGTGCGTTGGCCGGGCACAAGCGTTTCGTCAAGCTCGCGGAACTGGTCGACGACCTGCAACTGCATTCCCAAGGTTTCGATCCAGAATCGGTACGAGGCCTAGCCTAGGTTAGCCAGGAAGATAGATCCAGCAAAGGCGTGTTGCCGAAGGCGGGCCTTGAGCATGAGAGCTCTTGTTAATGCGTCCTTGTTGGCTTCTCTTGGGTATGGCACACCAAGAGTTCGCTGCAGTCTTGCTTGTCCCAAGGGGTTCTCTCATTTACCCATCGCAAGGGTTGTGATGTGTACGGCCTTTCGGTACGCAGGACCGGTACCGTGAGGGTGCTACGGTGGGGCGATCCATCTAGGAGTAGGAACGCATACATTTGCCAAGGCCTGCAACTGGCCCTGAGCCGTCAAAGCAAACTCGGCGTTTTCCTGCGCGACAACGGCCTAATGTATTTGGCCAACGTGGCACTGGATCGATGCCCCGTCTGCTCCATGATGACGTGAGTGGCAACGCCGACGTTGGCAGCCTCGGTGCAGTAGCCCGCCCGCAGACTGTGCCCAGCCACCGACTTTGCTGCCTCCGCGCCCATTGCATGGCTCGTTGCGGCCTTAAGCACCAGGGCCACCGACTGCGCTGTGATCCCCCTTTCGCCGATGATCTGGTCATGGCGGTTGATCGCGCGGAATACCGGCCCTTGTTCTATCCCGCTGAGCGCCAGCCATTTCTCCAATGCCTTGACTGGACAACGGGAAGACTTGGCGCACGGTATGAACACCGTGTGCCCCTTCTCCTGTTGGGTCTTGGTGCGCCTTATGTGAATCTCAATGCCATGGTCGAAGGTCGTAATGTCTTCCCTTCGAATGCTCACCAGTTCGGAGCGCCGAAAGGCCCCTGCGAAGCCCACCAGGATCAGCGCCACATCCCGCGCCGCTTTCATTGACTTCTGTTTCTCCGACATCAGTACCAGTTCAATGATGTTATCTTTGACAAGGGCCTTGACGCGCCGCTGTGCCGTGCCCTTGGTGCGTCGGATGCCTTGCATCGTGCGCTTGACCAGGGAGTCCATGGCAGGCGAGTCGTGCCCTGCTTCCAGATGTGCCCGGTGAATGGCTATCAATCGATGCTGCAGGGTTGCGACGGCCAAGGTGTCTGCAAAGCTGGCGAGGTATTCCGCCAGTTGTACCGCCGTCGTGGGAATGGTTCCACCGTGCGTACGAAAGTGCGTCAGATCGGCCTTGTAGCTTCGGTGCGTGTTGTCGGCCAGCGCAGCCTGGGTATAGCGGTTGACCTGGGCAGATGGGACTGAGGGAGTTGTGCGTTTACCCATGGCGCTTCCCTGTGAAATCTGCAGTCGCCCTTCGGCACGGAGCAGCCAGTTCGACGCAAGCCGCAGCTGCATCCCCCAGTTCGGCCAACAACCACCCGAGTGCCTCGACCGCATCTTGGTCAAACTCCCCGACTTCCACCTGCACAGAGGCGTGGGCCAGCAACTGCCCAACAGCGGAGATGCCCAGTTGCAGGATGCGCTGGAGCAGCTCAGCAGCTTCCGCAAGGCTCAACAGTACAGTGGCGTCGCTCGCATCGAAATCGGGTTGCCCTTGGTCATTGACGACCAGCTTGGGCAGAAGCGCCATCAGGCTACGGCTTGGTTGTGGAGTTTCTGAAGCCCGCATGTCAGTACTCCGAGGGCAGCAGGATGCAAGTGCTGTCTCGCTGACTGGTGGCATCGTTCACCGCTTCTGTGATCACATAGAGCCGAATGCCGTCCACGAGGTAGAGCGACAGTAGCCGGCCTCCGTTCAGCAAGGATTGATCATTGGAGGCCTTATCGGATGAGCACAAACCATCGGGGTCAGACCAGTCTCCGCACTGATGACGCTGAATTAATCTCATCGGGTGGCAGTGCGCCGTGGTGAGCATTTCCAGTGCGCTTGGCGTAGCGACCAGCCGGCCCAGGCCGAACAAGGGCTTGCCAACGAGTCGGCGCAGATCGATGTCCTTCAGGTGTTTGTAGATCAGGGGGTAGTCGTGCATCTGGAGTTCTCCGCAAAGAAGGAAAAACTCCGGCGCACGCAGCCACCATCCCTCTGGGCTATGCATAACCCGAGGAGTTGGTCAAAAAGAAGGGAAAGGAAGAGGTGATACGTGCTGACGCACGCCG
>RRZU010041091.1_pt1 | contig 17054 bp, 14 predicted proteins | sample 2165561 | NCBI WGS metagenome assembly RRZU01 (sample SAMN10456909, study PRJNA506462) | wastewater metagenome | isolation source: wastewater sludge | place: USA: Moscow, Idaho | reverse complement strand
TGCTGGGGCTGATCGCGCTGGCTTTGATGGTCCAGCTGAGCCTGCGGATGCGGCCCGAACAGACCCCCGCCCAGCCGGAACCGACCGCCAGGAAATGATCGAAACCGCGCATGGGCAAGCCCCGCGCCGCATATGACCATCTAGCGGGCAGGCCAGCTTGCGCCCCAACCCGCCCCAAAGGACCGCCCGCCGGCCCGCCTCAGCCGAAGCCGGTCACGACATGATCAGCCCGCCATCGACATTGATCGTCTGGCCGGTGATATAGGCCGCATCCGCCGAGGCGAGGAAAGCCACCAGTGCGGCGACCTCGGCCGGGGTGCCGGCGCGGCCCATGGGGATGCCGCGCACCCATTCCTCCATCAACTCGCCGGGGCCATAATCGCCCAGCATTTCGCCCCAGACGCGGTCGTTATAATCCCACATTTCGGTATGGATGATGCCGGGACAGATCGCGTTCGCGGTGATGCCCTCGGCCGCCAGTTCCTTGGCAAGGCTTTGCGTCAAGCCGACGACGCCGAATTTCGAGGCGGCATAATGCGGGGTATAGATGAACCCCTGCCGCGCCTGCCCCGAGGCGGTGTTGATCAGCCGGCCCTTGGTGCCGCTGGCGCGAAAGCGCCGGATCGCCTCTTGGCAGCACAGGAAGACGCCCTTGGTGTTGACGTCAAGGTTCATATCCCATTCCCGTTCCGACAGATCCTCGACGCGGGCGATGGTGATGACACCCGCGTTCTGGACCGAGACCGAGATCGCGCCCAGCTTTGCCTCGGCCTCGCCATAGGCGTCGCGGATCGCGGCGGCATCGGTCACGTCCAGCACAAGGCCGATCATCTCGGCGCCGGTTTCGCCGGCAATCGCGCGGGCGATTTCGGGGGTGTCTGGCTCGATGGCCGCGATGGCGACCTTGGCGCCCTCTTCGGCAAAGCGGGTGGCGATGCCGCGCCCGATGCCCTTGTTGCCCCCGGTCACGATCACCGTCTGGCCTGCAAAGCGTTTCATGAGTTCTTCCTCCATGTGGCGCGACAGGCTGGGCGGTGCCCCCGAAAGGGATCAGGCCGTCAACCGTGCCGCTGTAAACTTGTCCGTGACCAGCACGTCGATGATGCCCAGCTTCAGCGCGCCCGCGATGGCCTCGGTCTTTGAGGCACCCCCGGCAAGCGCCATCACCCGATCCGCCTTTTTAAGCTCTTCGAGCGAGATACCGATCACCCGCTCGTTCAGCGGCGTCTCGACCGGCTTGCCGTCCCGGTCATAAAAGCGGAACGAGATTTCGCCGACCGCGCCGGCCTCGTTCAGCATCGCCAGTTCCTGTTTCGAGAAGACGTTGCCCGATCGCGCCAAAAGCTCGGACGGCTCGACCGCGCCGATGCCGACGATGGCCAGCGTCAGACGGCCGAACAGGTCAAAGGTCTCGCGCACGACCGGATCGGCCAGCATCACGATCTTGGCCTCGCGCGATGAGGTCACGCCCTGCACCAGCAACAGGCGCGGCTCGCCCCCGGTCAGCTTGGCCAGACGCGCGGTCAGTTCGGTGGCATGGGTCTGGACCGAGGCATCGCCCATCCCGCCCAGCATCTGCACGATATAGCGGGCCTTGGTATTCCTCAGCGGATGGATATTGTCGACCATGCGCAGGATGGTCTGGCTCCAGCTTGAGACGCCGACGATCTCGTCCTGCTGCAAGGTCACCTCGACGAAATGCGCCGCCGCCTCGCCGATACGGGCCATGATGGCACCGTCGCGATCCTCGGAACAGTCGATGACGATGGCCTCGGTCAGCCCATAGCGGTCGCGCAGCGCAGTTTCGAGATCGGAAAACGTGCCCGGCGGCGGAATGACCGAGGTGCGCACGATGTTTTCCTGCGCGGCACGTTTCAGCATGCGCGAGACGGTCGCCTGCGACATATGCATCGTGCTGGCGATATCGGCCTGGCGCTTGCCCTCGACGTGATACATCTGCGCCACCCTGGCAATCAGTCGCAATTCGTTGATCCGGCCCATGGGCTCCTCCGCGGGTGAATTTTTATTCACCCTTAACTGGCGGAGCCGAAACCGTCGAGCGATAGATCGCGTCCCGCCAGACGGCGAGCCGGCCGGCCCTGTCCGACGCCCGGGGGTGCAGGGTCCGCCCCCCCTGAGGCAGCGCGGAAAGCGCCGCCAGATCGGGCCAGACGCCAAGCGTCAGCCCGGCCAGACAGGCGGCGCCAAGGGCGGATGCTTCGGGCGCGTCGCATTGGATCAGCGGGTGCTCGATCATGTCGGCGACGCTTTGCATCAGAAACAGGTTCTTGCTGGGCCCGCCATCGGCGTAAAGCCTGCCAAGCGGTGCAGGCGACTGCGCCATCAGCGCGGCCAGCACGTCATGAACCTGAAAGGCCATGGAATCCGTCACCGCACGCGCCATCTGGGCACGCGTGGTGTTGAAGGTGACACCCGAAAACAGCGCGCGGGCATCGGCCTGCCAATAGGGCGCGCCCAGACCGACAAAGGCCGGCACAAAGCCCGGCCCGCCGGGTTCGGCCGTCATCGCCAGATCGGTCAGCGCCTGCACATCCGGCAGCCCCATCAGTTCCGCCATCCAGGGAAGGGACGCGGCCGAAACAAGGATATTGCCTTCAAAGGCATAGGTCGGCCGGCCGTTGATCGACCAGGCGATGGTGGTGGTGATCCCCTGTTGCGGCGCGATGAAATCCGGCAGCGCCATCATGATGGACGAGCCGGTCCCGAAGGTCACCTTGCCATCGCCGGAATGGAACGCCCGGTGCCCGAAAAGCGCCGCGTGGCTGTCGCCGATGGCCGCGCAGATCGGAATGCCATCGGGCAGGCCCGCGACGCCCCTTGTCTCGCCAAAGCGGGCGGCGCTGTCGCGCAGCTCGGGCAGCGCGGCTTTCGGAATACCGAAGAGCGCACAAAGCTCGTCGCTCCATTCCATGCGGCCAAGATCGAGCAGCTGGCTGCGCGCGGCATTGGCCGCGTCGCAGGCATGGACGGCCCCGCCGGTCAGGCAATGGATCAGCCAGGCGTCGATGGTGCCCAGCCGGACCCTGTGGCCCGCGGGCGCACGGTCCAGCAGCCATTTCATCTTGGGTCCGGGAAACATCGGGTCGATGGGCAGCCCGGTCAGCGCCCGCACCCGTGGCTCGTGCCCCGCCGCGATCAGTTCGGCACAGGCGGGCGCGCTGCGCCGGCATTGCCAGCTGACCACGGGGCCCAGCGGCTGGCCGTCATCCGCATCCCAGATCGTCACCGACTCGCGCTGGTTCGAAATGGCGATGCCGAGGATCTGCGCCGCCGGCATCTGTGCCAGACAGGCCGCGATCGCCTCTTGCACGGATGCCCAGATCCGCAGCGGCGACTGTTCGACCCATCCGGGCTGGGGGTGCTCGATGCCCACCGGCGAAGAGCCGCGCGACAGGATCTCGCCCGCGGTCGAGACCAGCACCGCCTTGGAATTGGTGGTGCCCTGATCGATTGCAAGAATGGCGGTGGTCATGAGCGCTCCGGCGAATGGGGTGGAAAGACGGGCGCGACAGAGGGAGGATCCGTCGCGCCCCGCACGGGGGTCCCGCCCGGGCCGATCAGGCCCTTGCGGCTTTCCGTGCAATCAGCTCGACCGCAGCATCTGCGACGGCAATCGGCGACATGCCGAATTCGTCCAGCAGGAACTCGGCCGAGCCGGTCGGCGCGAAAATGCCCGGCACGCCGAGTATCTTCATCGGCACCGGCGATTCCGCCACCACGACCTCGGCAATGGCCGAACCAAGGCCGCCATAGATCGAATGTTCCTCGGCGGTCAGGATCGCGCCGGTATCGCGGGCAGCGGCGACCACGGCCTCGACATCGATGGGGCGGACGGTCGCCATGTTCAGAACCCGCGCCTCGATCCCCCGGCTGGCCAGAATATCGGCGGCCTTCATCATGCGATGGGTCAGCGTGCCATTGGCGATCAGGGTGACGGCATCGCCGTCGCGCAGAACGTTCGCCTTGCCCGGCACGAACTTATGCCCGGCAGACAGCAGGTCCGGCACGCCCACACGCGACAGGCGCAGGAAAACCGGCCCCTCATAGCCCGCGGCCCATTCGACGGCGGCGGCGGTTTCAATCGAATCGCAGGGCGCGATCACCGGCAGGTTCGGCAGCACGCGGGTCCAGGCGAAATCCTCGATCGAGTGATGCGTCGGGCCAAGCTCGCCATAAGCCATGCCCGACGAAATGCCGATCAGCTTCACATTGGCATTGGAATAGGCGATGTCCGCCTTGATCTGTTCCAGCGAACGGCCGGTCAGAAAACAGGACGCGCCGCAAACAAACGGCAACAGCCCGCCATTGGCCAGCCCTGCCCCGACGCCGACCAGGTTCTGTTCGGCAATGCCCACATTCACCAGCCGCTCGGGCCATTTCGATTTGAAGCCGCCCAGCTTGGACGAGCCGACCGAATCGTTGCAGACCGCGACCACCTTGGGGTTCTCGGCGCCAAGACGTTCCAGCACCGCGACAAAGGCATCGCGGCAGTCATGCAGCTTGGGGGGATTGGTCACGGCATTCATCAGTTGACCTCCGAAAGCTCGGCAAGAGCGATTTTATACTGTTCCTCGTTCGGCACCTTGTGATGCCAGTCAACCCGGTCCTGCATGAAGGAAATGCCGTGCCCCTTGTTCGTATGGGCGACGATGCAATGCGGACGGTCGCCGCGCCGTTCCAGCGCGGGAACGATCTCGGCCATGTTGTTGCCGTCGATCTCGGTCACGTCCCAGCCAAAGGCCGTCAGCTTGGGGCCAAAGGGGGCCAGATTGTTGGTATCGGCCAAGGATGCGCCCTGCTGGAAACGGTTGTGGTCGATGATCAGCGTCAGGTTGTTCAGGCCGAATTGCGCGGCGGCCGAGATCGCCTCCCAGTTCGAGCCTTCCTGCATCTCGCCGTCGCCGGTCATGACATAGGTGTGATAGCCGGCGCCGGTCAGCTTGGCGGCCTTGGCCATGCCCACGGCGACCGGAAGCCCGTGACCCAGAGGGCCGGTATTCGTCTCGACGCCCGGAACCTTGTTGCAATTCGGGTGCCCGTTCAGCCGGGAATGCGGCTTCAGAAAGGTGGAAATCTCTTCCTCGGGGATAAAGCCGCGCTTGGCCAGCGTCACATAAAGCGCCAGCGCGACATGCCCTTTGGACAGCACGAAGCGGTCGCGGTCGGGGCGCTTGGGTTCATCGGGCGAAATGCGCAAGACGCGGAAATAAAGCGCGGTCAGAATGTCGGTGGCCGACATTTCCCCGCCGATATGGCCGGCGCCGGCTTCGAACACCGCTTGCACGTCACGGCGCCGAATCTGCCGGGCGATGCCTTCAAGATCGTTCGGCTGCATGATTCCTCCTGCGTGAATATTTATGCTGATCGAAATATATTTGCACAGCAGCCCGCAAGTCAAGGGGGATGACGATCCCCCATGCCCGCATTCCTTTACGAAATCTGTTGACACGAATCTTGCCCCCAGCATATGCATTAACAAGCATATTGGAATATTTATTCCATCTATAAAGCTACCACGATGTGCGTGAGAGGGAGGGCCTTATGCTTGCGTCATTGAAAGACAGGGATGGTGGTGCGGGGGCGAAGCTGTTCTCGACGCTCAAGGGGGCGACGGGACCTCTGATCGGCCTGATCCTGCTCTGCGTATTCCTGTCATTCGAGACGGACAAGTTCATGTCCGTTCGAAACCTGCTGAACATCTTTGATCAGATCAGCGTCCTGGGCATCATGGCGGTCGGGATGACGCTGGTGATCCTGATCGGCGGGATCGACCTTGCCGTGGGTTCGGTGCTGGCGCTGGCGATGATGGTGATGGGCTATCTGGCAAACCAGCTGGGCCTGCCGCTGATCCCGGCGATCCTGATTGCGCTATGTGTCGCCGCATTCACCGGCGCGGTCTCGGGGCTTCTGATCACCGTGTTCCGCGTTCCGGCCTTTATCGCCACCCTGGCCATGATGTCGGTGGCGCGCGGTCTGGCCAACATGATCACCGATGGCCAACAGATCGTCGGCTTCCCGACCTGGTTCAGCGCGCTGGCCTATTACCGCATCGGCGGTTTCCTGACATTCACGGTCGCGGTCATGCTGATCGTCTTTGTCATCGGCTGGGCCTATCTGCGCTATAGCGCGGGCGGACGTTCGCTTTACGCCATCGGCGGCAACCCCGAGGTCGCGCGCCTGGCCGGGATCAATGTCAATCTTTACACCATCGGCGTCTATGTGGTTTCGGGCTTTCTGGCCGGCCTTGCCGGCATCGTGCTGGCGATGCGGCTCGACTCGGTACAGCCGACGGCCGGCGTCACCTATGAGCTGGACACCATCGCGGCCGTGGTCATCGGCGGCACCAGCCTGACGGGCGGCAAGGGCGGCATCTTTGGCACCATCATCGGCGTGCTGATCATCGGCGTGCTGCGCAACGGTCTCAATCTCCTGGGGGTGTCGCCCTTTATGCAGGCGGTCGTCATCGGCGTGGTCATCGCGCTTGCCGTCGCGGCCGAGGCCTTCAAGCAGAACAAGTAACCCCGCCCGCCCCCTTTCGGGGCGCGGGAGGTGCAATGCGGCCACGTTCGGACAGGTCGCCCGGCCGTGACGCTTTCAGGTCCGCCAGCAAGGCGGCCACTATCAACGGAGGAAACTTACATGCAGATCAAGACCGCTATCTGGGCTGCCGTCGCACTGGCAACCACCGCCCTCAGCCCGCTTGGCGTTTCCGCCGGCGAGGTCAAGAAGATCGGCCTTGCCGTGTCGAACCTGCAAGCCGACTATTTCAACCAGATCAAGCTGGGCGTCGAAGCCTATGCCAAGGAAAAGGGCATCGAGGTCATCACCGTCGACGCCAAGAATGACAGCGCCACCCAGGTCAGCCAGGTGCAGGATCTGCTGACCCAGGACATCGACGCCTTCATCTATATCCCTGCCGGGGCCGCCGCCGCCGCCGTGCCGACCCGTCTGGCCAAGGATGCCGGCATTCCGGTCGTGAACGTCGACCGCAACGCCGATGGCGCGCCGGGCGACACCTTCATCGCCACCGACAACGCCACCTCGGCCTATGAGGTCTGCAAATACATCATCGGCAAGGCCGAGGGTAAGGGCCAGATGCTGATGGTCCATGGCCAGAAAGGCACCACCCCCGAGGTCGAGCGCACCAAGGGCTGCATGAAGGCGATCGGCGAAAATCCGGGCGTCGAACTGGTCGCCGAACAGTGGAGCGAACAGTGGTCGCAGGCCGAGGGCCTGAACATCACCCAGAACCTGCTGCAAGCCCATCCCGATGTGAAGATCATCTTTGCCCAGGCCGATGGTCTGGCCCTGGGTGCGGCACAGGCGGTCAAGGTTTCGGGCGCCGAGGGCGTGATCGTCGGCGGCTTTGACGGCGACACCACCGCGCTGCCGATCCTGGCCGAGGGTGGCTTTGCCGCCACCGCGACCCAGCAGGTGCGCGGCATCGGCCGTCTGGCCGTCGACAGCGCCATCAAGCTGGCCGCGGGCGAGACGCTGCCCGCCGAACAGCTGCTGCCGGGCTTTCTGACCACGCCCGAAAACGCGGCGCAATACGTCGCCGAGCATCCCTGATCCAGGCCGAAAGAGCGCGTCATGACCACAACGGAACGAACTCCTATCCTCTCCCTGCGCCAGATCCGAAAGTCCTATGGACCTCTGGAGGTGCTGCATGGTGTCGATCTCGACGTTTATGCCGGCGAGGTCGTGGCGCTGCTTGGTGAAAACGGTGCCGGGAAATCCACCCTCTCGAACATCATTTCGGGCACCGTTCAGCCAAGTTCGGGCGAAATGACCTGGCAGGGGGCGCCCTATTCCCCTGCCAGTCCCCGCGCCGCGATGGATGCCGGCGTCGGCATGATCCATCAGGAACTGAAGCTGCTGCCGCAGCTGTCCATCGCCGAAAACGTCTTTGTCGGCCGCTATCTGATGAAAGGCGGCCGCATCGACCGCCCCGCGATGGAGGAACGCGCCCATGCCGGCCTGCGCCGCCTTGGGCTTGAAATCTCGCCCCGCCGGCTGGTCGAGGGCCTGTCCACCGCCAACCAGCAGCTGATCGAGATCGCCAAGGCGCTGACGCTGAACGCGAAGCTGCTGATCCTTGACGAGCCGACGGCCGCCCTTGGCGGCGAAGAGACGCAGCTTTTGTTCCGCCAGATCGAGCGGCTGAAAGCCGAAGGCGTCGGCATCATCTATATCTCGCACCGGCTCGAAGAAATCCGTCAGGTCAGCGACCGCATCGTGGTCATGCGCGACGGCGCCAAGGTTCAGGAATTCGACCGTGGCGATGTCCCCATCCGCACCATCGTCGAGGCCATGGTCGGCCGTTCCTTGGAACGCATGTTCCCGACCATCCCCGAGGCAACGGATCAGGTGACGCTTGAGGTGCGCGGTCTTACCTCTGCCGCCGGAAGCTTTCGCGACATCAACTTTGCCGTCAAAAAGGGCGAGGTTTTCGGGATCGCGGGCCTTGTCGGGGCGGGCCGGACCGAACTGGTACGCGCCATCACCGGGGCCGATCCCATTTCGGGCGGCGAGGTGCGGCTGCACGGCAAGACCATCACCCCCCGCTCGCCCATCGACGCGATCCGCAACGGCATCGTTCTGGTGCCCGAGGATCGCAAGCTGCAAGGCGTCATCCTTGACCATTCCATCGCCGAAAATATCGGCTATCCCAACCTCAGGGAAATCGCCCGGAACGGCTGGCTGAACGCGCGGCGTCTGAACAGCTTTGCCGATGAATATATCGCCCGGTTCGGGGTCAAGGGCCGGGGCCAACAGAACGCGGGCGAGCTTTCGGGCGGCAATCAGCAAAAGGTGGTGCTGGCCAAATGGCTGGCCCGCAAGCCGCAGGTGGTGGTTCTGGACGAACCCACGCGCGGCATCGATGTGGGCGCGCGGTCCTCGATCTATGAGCTGATCATGGATCTGGCGCGCGAAGGCGTCACCGTGATCGTCGTCAGTTCCGATCTGGAAGAGGTGCTTGGCGTCTCAAGCCGGATCATGGTGATGGCGCAAGGCAAACAGGCCGGTATCCTTGATCGCGACGCGGCCAATGACGTCTCGATCATGGAACTGGCGACCATCTGAAAAAGGAAAACCGATATGTCCGACATCACGCTCAATGCGCCAAAACTGTTCGATCTGTCCGGCAATACCGCCCTTGTGACGGGCGCCGGCAGCGGGATCGGCCAGCGCATCGCCATGGGTCTGGCGCAATGCGGCGCCGATGTGGCGCTGCTCGACCGGCGGACCGATGACGGGCTTGCGCAGACGGCCGATTTCATCGCCCGGACCGGTCGCCGCAGCATCCAGATCGCCGCCGATGTGACCCAGTCCGCCGCGCTGAATGATGCCGTCGCCCGGACCGAGGCGGAACTGGGCGCGCTGTCGCTGGCCGTCAATTCGGCCGGGATCGCCAATGCCAACCCGGCCGAGGAGATGGAGGAAGCCCAGTTCCAGACCATGATGGACATCAACCTCAAGGGGGTCTTCCTGTCCTGTCAGGCAGAGGCGCGGGCGATGCTGAAACATGGTCGCGGCTCGATCGTGAACATCGCCTCGATGTCGGGCGTGATCGTCAATCGCGGGCTGATGCAATGCCATTACAATGCGTCAAAGGCCGGCGTCATCCACATGTCGAAATCCATGGCGATGGAATGGGTCGAACGCGGCATCCGCGTCAACACGATCAGCCCCGGCTATACGGCAACCCCGATGAACACCCGCCCCGAAATGGTGCATCAGACCAAGCTCTTCGAGGAACAGACGCCCATGCAGCGCATGGCCGGCGTCGATGAAATGGTCGGCCCCGCCGTCTTTTTGCTGTCCAGTGCGGCCAGCTTTGTGACCGGGGTCGATCTGCTGGTCGATGGCGGTTTCTGCTGTTGGTAAGCCGGCGGGCCGGGGAAAGCCCGGTGCCGGGATCCCCCGGCAACCGGGGCTGCGCGGGCTGAACCGCGCGCCCTTGGCCGATGACGATGGCGCGCCGATGGGCGGCGCGTCCCCGAAGACGGTGGATTTCGGGCCGATCATCCCGGCCCTGTCCGCCTGAAACCCGCACCGATCCCGAGCCGGGGCCCCGCGCGCCCCGCCGCTTTCCAAGATGGAGAATGCGATGACCATGTCGCCCGAGATCGCCGCCAAGGCGGCACTGGACCCGCAGAATTTCGCGCTGGCGAATTGCATCCGCGCGCTGAGCATGGATGCGGTGAATGCTGCCAATTCCGGCCATCCCGGCGCGCCGATGGGCATGGCCGATGCCGCCGCCGTGCTGTTCGGCAAGCATCTGAAATTCGACGCCGCGCACCCGGACTGGCCGGACCGCGACCGTTTCGTGCTGTCGAACGGCCATGCCTCGATGCTGCTTTACAGCGTGCTGCACCTGACCGGCTATGAGGACATGACCATCGAACAGATCCGCAATTTCCGGCAATGGGGCGCGATCACCGCCGGCCACCCGGAATATGGCCATGCCAAGGGGATCGAGACCACGACCGGCCCGCTGGGTCAGGGGTTGGCGACGGCGGTCGGGATGGCGTTGGCGGAACGCCGGCTGGCCGCCGAATTCGGCGACGATCTGGTCGATCACCGCACCTATGTCATGCTGGGCGACGGCTGCCTGCAAGAGGGCGTCGGCCAGGAGGCGGCAAGCCTTGCCGGCCATCTGGGCCTTGGCAAGCTGATCGTGCTTTACGATGACAATGCCATCACCATCGACGGGCCGACCTCGGTCAGCTTTTCGGAAAATATCCCGGCGCGGTTCGAGGCACTGGGCTGGCATGTGCTGTCCTGCGACGGCCATGACGGCGGCGCGCTGGATGCCGCGATCACGGCGGCCCGGGCCGAGACCGCGAAACCCTCGCTGATCGCGATGAAGACGGTGATCGGCTTTGGCTCGCCCAACAAGGCCGGCAGCTATGCCGTCCACGGGGCGCCGCTGGGCAAGGACGAGACCGCGCTGACCCGCGCGGCCATCGGCTGGGGCGCCGACCCCTTTGTGATCCCCGATGACCTCTTGCGGCAATGGCGCGAGATCGGCGCGCGCGGCGCCACGGCCCGCGCGGCATGGGAGGCGCGCCTTGCCGCCAGGCCCGCCGCAACCCGCGACGCGTTCGAGCAGCGTCAGGCGGGCACCCTGCCCCCGGATTACGAACCGGCGCTGCGCGACGCCCGCGCGCGGCTCTTCGCCAATCCGGTCAAGGCCGCGACCCGCAAGGCCAGCCAGATGGCGCTTGAGGCGCTGACCCCGGCTGTGCCGGCGATGATCGGCGGCTCGGCCGATCTGACCGGCTCGAACCTGACCCGCGTCAAGGCGGTGGACAGCCAATATACGCGGCAGGCGCCGGGCCGTTACATCGGCTATGGCGTGCGCGAATTCGGCATGGCCGCGGCGATGAACGGGATCAACCTGCATGGCGGTTTCATCGCTTATGGCGGCACCTTCCTTGTGTTTTCCGACTATGCCCGCAACGCGATCCGGCTTTCGGCGCTGATGGGGGTCGGCACGATCTATGTCATGACCCATGACAGCATCGGTCTGGGCGAGGACGGGCCGACCCACCAGCCGGTCGAGCATCTGGCCTCGCTGCGCGCCATCCCCAATCTGACGGTGCTGCGCCCGGCCGATGCGGTCGAAACGCTTGAGGCCTGGGACATCGCGATCCGCAACCGCCATATCCCGTCGCTGCTGGCCCTGTCGCGGCAGGATGTGCCGCAATTGCGGCTGGAGGCGGGGGCCGAGAACCTGACCGCCAGGGGCGCCTATGTGCTGCGCCAGTTCGGCGGCGGCGATGCCGGGGGCCGCGAGGTGACGCTGATCGCCACCGGCACCGAGGTCGCCATCGCCGTCGAGGCCGCTGAGGCGCTGCATGCCGATGGCCTGTCGGTCGCCGTGGTCTCGATGCCCTCGTGGGAGCTGTTCGACGCCCAGCCCGAGGCTTACCGCAAGGCGGTCCTGGGCGACGCGCCGCGCATCGCCATCGAGGCGGCGGGCAAGTTCGGCTGGACCCGCTATGTCGCGACCGAGGATGACGTGATCGGCATGACCGGCTTTGGCGCCTCGGCGCCGATCGACCGGCTCTATCGCGAATTCGGCATCACCAAAGAGGCCATCGTCGCCCGGGCGAAAACGCTGGCCGCCAAATAAGGAACCTTGCGATGCAATTCTTTGTCGACACCGCCGTCATCGCGGATATCCGCGAACTCAACGATTACGGCCTTCTGGACGGCGTCACCACCAACCCCTCGCTGATCGCCAAATCCGGCCGCGACTTCAAGGACGTCATCGCCGAGATCTGTGCCCTGGTCGAGGGGCCGGTTTCGGCCGAGGTGGCGGCACTGGATGCCCCCGGCATGATCGCCGAGGGCACGCATCTGGCGGGTATCGCGCCCAATGTGGTGGTGAAACTGCCGCTGACGCTTGAGGGGTTGAAGGCCTGCCGGCATTTCAGCGCCCATGGCATCCGCACCAATGTGACGCTGTGCTTTTCCGCCAATCAGGCGCTTTTGGCGGCCAAGGCCGGCGCGACCTATATCAGCCCCTTTGTCGGGCGGCTGGATGACATCAATATCGACGGTATGGATCTGATCCGCGACATCCGCCAGATCTATGACAATTACGGGTTCGGGACGCAAATTCTGGCGGCCTCGATCCGGTCGGCCAATCATGTGCGCGAGGCAGCCCTTGCCGGGGCCGATGTGGCGACGATCCCGCCGGCCGTCATCAAGGCGCTGGTGCAGCATGTGCTGACCGACAAGGGGCTTGAACAGTTCAGCAAGGACTGGGCCGCCACCGGCCAGTCGATCCTCTAGGCATGCGGGCGCGGCCCGGACAGGCCCTTGTGTCCGGCCGCAATGACCGCGATATAGCGCATGTTCTCGGGGCGGGGTGAAATTCCCCACCGGCGGTTACAGCCCGCGAGCGCCTGCAATCCGCAGGGTCAGCAGATCCGGTGAAACTCCGGGGCCGACGGTATAGTCCGGATGAAAGAGAATGGACGGGCCGGCGCATTGTGCCGGCCGCGGCCGCTATCGCCTTGGGACCGTTCTGGACACAGGAGGTTCCTCATGACTGAAAAACTGAACATTGCCTTTATCAAGGCCCGCTGGCATGCCGATATCGTCGATCAGGCGCTTGTCGGTTTCGAACGCGACATGGCGGCATCCGGGCAGGATGTCGGGATCGCGTCCTTTGACGTGCCCGGCGCATTCGAAATGCCGCTTTTGGCGAAAAAGCTTGGGCAAAGCGGGAAATTCGACGCCATCGTCGCGGCCGCGCTGGTGGTGGATGGCGGCATTTACCGGCATGATTTCGTGGCGCAGGCGGTGGTCTCGGGCCTGATGCAGGCGCAGATGGAAACGGGCGTGCCCACCTATTCCATCAGCCTCACCCCCCACAACTTTCAGCCGAGCGGCGAACATCACGCCTTCTTTCATGCCCATTTCGTGAAAAAGGGCGCAGAGGCCGCACAGGCGGTCCGCATGATGGCCGCGCTGGACCTCTGATCCCGTTCAGGGGGTGCCGGCCGCCGGCATCCGTCGGATCGGATCCCGATTGATGCCGGATCGCCGGCATCGCGGTCCCTGCGCGGGGCAAAACCGGGATGCGCCGCCCGAACGACATGGGCGCGCGCCCCGCGCCGGGTCTAATCCTCGCGGAAGGCGCGCGACAGGCTGTCTTCGATCGGCTTGATCAGATATTGCGCGAATGTCCGGGCCGAGGTTTCGATCATCACCTCGGCCGGCATGCCCGGCGTCGGGTTGAACCCCCTGATCCGGCGCAGCTCGGCCGGCGCCAGATCGATCCGGGCGATATAGATTTCCTGTGCGGTGCCGTTCGACTGCGTGGTCAGCGCATCGGCCGAAACATAGACCAGCGTCCCCTCGAGCACCGGGGTGGTGCGCTGGTTCAGCGACGAAAGCCGCACCGCCGCCTTCTGGCCGATCTCGACCGCGTCGATATCGCTGCGCGATATCTGCGTCTCGACGATCAGCGGCGCGTCGCGGGGCAGGATTTCCATGATCGGCTTGCCGGGTTCGATCACGCCGCCGGCGGTATGATAATACATCCGAACGATGGTGCCCGAAACCGGCGAGGTGATCTGCGCCCGCGCCACGATGTCCTGCGCCTTCAGCGACTGTTCGCGCACGCTGTCCAATTCGGCCTCGATGCCCTGGCTTTCGTCCAGCGCGGTCTGGGCATGGCGGTTCAGCGCCTGTTCGATTTCGCTTCTGGCTTTCTGGATCGCCTCTTCTGTCTCGGCGATCAGGGATTTCAGACGGCCCGCCTCGCCCTCGGCATCGGCGATGGCGCGCGCGAGCGCGTTCACCTCGCTGCGCCGGACCAGACCGCGCTGCAACAGCGTATCGCGGGCCAGGTGATCGTCGCGCAAAAGCGCAAGCTGGGTCTCGACCGCCGTCAGCTGGTCCCGATAGCCCAGGATCCGGGATTCGCTGGCGGCGATATTGCTTTGCAACAGGACGACCTCGCCATCCAGACGGGTGCGGGCGGCCCGAAAGGCCGCGGATTGTTCGGCCATGATGGCGGCGAATGCCGGCTCGTTGTCATGGTCCAGCAGAAAGCCGGCAAAGACCAATGTCCCGGCCCCGCTATATTCGGCCCGCAGCCGGGCGCTGATCGCCTCAAGCCGGGCGCGGCGCAGCTCAAGCTCGCGCTGGTTGGCGATGGCGGCGGTCTGGTCCAGACGGACCAGCACCTGACCGGCGCTGACGCTGTCGCCCTCGGCCACCGGCAATTCGCGGATGATGCCGCCTTCCAGATGCTGGACGATCTTGTTGCGGCCGGTGGCGACAAAGCTGCCCGGCGCCATCACCGCCGCCGACAGCTCGGCCCGGAACGCCCAGGCGCCAAAGCCGCCAAAGGACAGCACCAGCAGCACCAGACCAAAGATCAGATGCCCCCGGACCGAACGCGGCACCCGGTCATAAAGCCCGTCGGGATCGCTTGTCCTAGACATGGCCCACCTCGGTCGCGGCCGGCGCCCCCGGCTTGCGCCCGGTCAGCCGTTCCAGCATCTGGTCGCGCGACCCGAAGGCCCCGATCTGTCCGTCGGCCAACAGCATGATATTGTCCACATCCTGCAAAAGCTGGTATTTCTGCGTGACCACGATCACGGTCATGCCGTCCTTTTTGGCAAGCGCCATGGCACGCGACAGCGCCTGATCGCCGGCGGTGTCGAGGTTGGAATTCGGCTCGTCCAGCACCACCAGACGCGGATTGCCAAAGAACGCGCGCGCAAGGCCGATGCGCTGTTTCTGACCGCCCGACAATGGCGCGCCATCGGCGGCGACCACGGTTTCATAGCCTTCGGGCAGCTTGGCGATCATGTCATGGACATCGGCCAGCACCGCCGCCTGATAGATATCCTCGTCCCGCGCATCGGGGCGCATGCGGGCGATATTGTCCTTGATCGTGCCGGGAAACAGCTGCACGTCCTGGGGCAGATAGCCGATGCACTGGCCCAGCTGGCGCTGATCCCAGTTGCGCAGATCCATCAGATCCAGCCGCACACTGCCCGAGGTGGGCAGGATCGATCCGACCAGCATCTTGCCCAGCGTCGTCTTGCCCGCCCCCGACTTGCCGACCACCGCAAGCGAGGCGCCGGGGCGCAGCGAAAAGGTCAGCGCGTTCAGCACCACCCGCTTGGTTCCGGCGGGCACATAGAGCAGGCGTTCCACATCCAGCCGCCCCTCGGGATGCGGCAGATGCAGCCGCCGGGTGTTTAACGGCGAGGATCTGAGCAGCGCGGAAATCCGGCCATAGGCGTTGCGCGACAAAAGCACGCTGTTCCAGCCCTCGATCGCGCCCTCGATCGGGGCCAGCGCGCGGCCGGCGATGATCGAGGCCGCGATGACCATGCCGCCGGTGATTTCCCCCCGCAGCGCCAGATAGGCGCCCCATCCCAGAAGCCCGACCTGCGTCAAAAGCCGCACCCCGCGCGACAGCCCGGCAAAGACGATGTTGCGGTCCTGTGCGCGCACCTGCGACTGCATCGAGGCGGCGGCGTCGCGGCCCCAGATCGTCACCGCCTCGGGGATCATGGCCAGCGCGTTGATGATCTGCGAATTGCGGGCCATGGAATCCAGATGCAGATTGGCGCGGCTGAGATGGCGGTTGGCCTGGGCAAAGGGCTCGGCCGTGGCGCGCTGGTTGATCAGCGCGATCAGCAAAAGCGCCAGCGCCGTGGCCAGCACGATCAGCCCAAGATGCGGATGCACCAGAAAGATCGCCAGAATGAAGACCGGCGCAAAAGGCAGATCCAGAAGCGATAAAAGCGTGCCCGACACCAGAAAGCTGCGCATCTGCTGCAAATCGCCCAGCGTCTGATATTCCTGACCGTTGCTTTGCAACGAGGCGCGCGCGGCGGCGGCAAGGATCGGCGCGCCCAGCCGGGCCGAGATATCGACCGAGCTGCGCAAAAGCATGCCGCGCCGGATCGCGTCGAATGTCACCTGCAACAGCACCGCGCCGATGATCACCACCGTCAGCATGACCAGCGTGTCGACCGAACGGCTGGTCAGCACGCGGTCCGAAATCTGGAACAGATAGACCGGGATCGCCAGCACCAGCAGGTTGGCGATGCCGCTGAACAGCACCACCCCAAGGATATTGACCCGGATGCGGCGGATGGCCGTGGCCAGCGCGCCCGCGATCTCGGGTTCGGAAACCCGCTTGTGAAAGCCGTCGCCGCCCCGCGACGCGACGACAGGCCCCGGCGCGGGGCCGGCGGCGGGCGCCTCATCGGGCAGCCGCCCCGCCTGTCGCTCGATGGTGGGGCCGGTGCCCCGGCTCCTCTCTGTGGCTGGCGGGGACGCGCCCCCCTGCCCCTGCCAGTCCACGCTCATTTCGGGGCCCAGACGCAGGCGTTCGGTCGTCGTGTCGGATGCGGTCATGTCAGCACGGTTTCCATGGCATCGGCGGAAATGGCGTGATCCGTGCCGATGGGCCGGAATTCGACATCCTCGCCGTCATCGCCGAGCATACCCTCGGCCAGGAAGAGCACCGCCTCGCTGGC